>QGNH01000167.1_pt1 | contig 31921 bp, 37 predicted proteins | sample 1735481 | NCBI WGS metagenome assembly QGNH01 (sample SAMN09239004, study PRJNA386568) | Viral metagenome, whole genome shotgun sequencing project. | reverse complement strand
ATCCTGACCCAAGACTGACCCTTGACATGGATGCGCCGATACTGGGGATCGGTCTCATTGGGCTGGTAATATCCTAGTAGAGTGTGACCTTGCAGGGTGATGGGGTCAACCGCGATTAACTTGATAAAGTCAGCCGACACGTCCTTGTGGATTCGGTCGATGCGGTTGATGGGTGGTGCCACTGGGCTACGGGTCTGGATTCCATAGATGGTTGGAACCAGAAAACCATCCTGCATCGTCCCATTTGCATCGGGGGTCCAGATGCGCGTGCCATCCACATCCCAGCCATAGACTCGGATGATCTTATTATTGTCGGTCACCGAGGCCAAATCGGTCACTAGATAAACCGGAGCACTGGGATCGCGCAGAGTACAATGCATGCCCCGTTCATCGCTCAACTCCCACGGTTGACATTCCTGATCTCCGGGGCCATTGATATGATAATGGAAGAACTCATCTCGAATCAGGGTGGGATGACCTCCCACGTTGACCGCCAGCACGGTTCCCACGTCCGCGGGTAGACTGATGCAGCCATCCAGCACGCACAAGTCCATTTCTGCGATGGCTGGGTCTGTAATGGATTTGTTGGCCATCCTGCGCATCGCATCAGATAGACGGCGAAATACCGTAGGCAGATCGCAGTTGCCCAAGGTACTTTTCGCATCATCAATTATATCCTTGACGTACATGGTGTTATTCGTTTTCCTCATCATTACCCTCGTTGCCATACTCGGAGGTGTCTTTCTTGGGCTGGGCCAGCTTGTCCAGATCTGCCAAGATGGATTCCTCAGATTCCCCACCAGCACCATCCACGTGAGGCATGAGGGCATAGGCGGTGAACTCCAACTCGGCATCGGAGTTTGGATCTGCATCCTCATCGTCATCGTCCACCCGCGCCATGGTATTCTTCAGCACTACGATGGCGGCGAATTTCTCTCCCAAGAGATTATTGGTGCTCAGAGCTTCCTGTAATGATTTAGCCGCCTCCCTGCAGACTCGAAAGGTGGGATAGTGGGTGACGGTCTTGGATTTGGATTTTGGAGTGCTGGGCACGCTATAGTCCGGAGCCTCATACCCAAGGTCGATCAAACCCTCGGGGGTATCATCAATGGTGGTATTCTGTTTAGTGGCCATGTTAGTTATCCTTGGGGGTTGGGTTGATGACAGTCAGTAATGGGTGACGAAGATCTGGCAGGGCCTTATTCCACTTCTCGCGGCGCTTGGCGCAACCACCACATCCGGCAAGGTTCGGTCCACCAAGGGCCTTGACTAACATCACTACTGGTTTGGCTGCAGTATGCACAGCATCTCCCAGCCCATAACGTTGGTTGATGGGAGGTGGACGAAGTCTGGGTTCATTCGGGAAGGTACTCATGTCGGGTTAGATTTGGATCAATGGATTGGTGGCGTAAGTGATATATCCGATGATATTTGGCACGATGATCGGTCCAGTATCAAGATTGCCTGAACCATCCGTCGTGGCGGTAAGTGGCATCCTTTGGAATAGGGAATAGCTGCTGGTCCCCCATGGAGCACGATAGAGGTCCACCGATAGGTTATAGAGAGTATTTGGGTTTAATCCTGTCTTGGTAATAGTGACCCGAGATTCCTTGTAATTGAACGTCTGGCCAGTACGATTCTCGAAATAAGTCTCACAAGGCAGGAACGCCCCTCCGCATCCTCCCGGTGCACTCCATGCCGGGGAAGTGGCGTGATAACGTGCAATCGCATTAGCCTCAGTGTCTGGGTTAGACAAAGTGGACATGGCGGTAGGGGTTAGTGTACCGCAGGATGGGGCACTGGGATCTGGACAATAAACTCCACAGTCACCAGTTAAACTCCATACCGTCGGAGACTTGACATCTACCACATAATATCCAGCTGGCCCTTCACCGGGGGATCTTGTAAAAGGTCCTGGGGGATTACCGTTAACCACATGATACGAGCCAGTATCCTCTATCACAACTCCAGCGGCATTCTTCTCATATGCTCCACTGTGTGTCCAGACCATGGGGAGCCTCTCTTCGCCGCCTCCGGGATTACACTGGCCCCATACGTAATGTCTCAGGTCCGCTATGCCAGACCATTCTTGGCGAAGATAATATTGCGGGGGAGAACTAGGATTGGCAAATTCAGGAATCCCGATCATCGACAGAATATTGGACCGGTATTCTGCGGTCATATCCCCCGGTACGAATGCGTGTACTATGCCATGCAAATGAATCACACACGGTCCAGTCGGGTCATTGCTATTGATAACTAAATCTTCATCATAGATCCCTATGACATGAGGAGCCGGGAAACTTACAATGAGTTTATTGGGACTGAGGGGATAATAACCAAACTCATTGGGATTGATTAATAGATTGACAGGAGACGTGGTGATATGATATACACTGCCTGTGACACTGGCGCTCGTGACCAGTAGGGGAGCGAAACCGCAATTAACCAACTCAAGATTGACATTAATCGCGTCCTGTTCAGTGGCATCTATCACAATAGTACCATCGCACAAGACCGTATCTTCACTATCGGTAAACACGCACAAGGCAGGACCTCTTATGGGTTCGGTCGCGGGCGTGCATGCAGGCGCAAACGCAGCGTAACTAAGTTCTAGTGCGCGTGGAGCAAACGGGGCGAGTGCTTTGAATGGGCTGCTCAAGGCTTACGGATATTGAATTTCGGAGAACAATGGATTGCCTTCTGCATCCCAGTTTATGGTGGCTGGAATGGGGTTTACATTGACCACCGGAGCCTCGCAGTCGATATGCACGTGGTTCGCATGGCACCTACCAAGGTCCCTATTGATAGGAGCTTGGAAAGGTCCGCACACGAGAATACTGGTGGATCTACTACATCCACAGTCTACATTCGCGATGGGGTCAAACATGGGTTCTGGCATGGTGGTTAGTTCTTACTTAAGTTATCATGTTGCCATAATGGCTGCAGATTAGACCAGTGAAAACATATTTTTTGTTGGCTTGGATCACTAAGATCGAACTCTCGGCATCGTTTAATGTGGTCTATATGCCACTTATCCTGACCATATCCATAATTAGACCACTCCATGCCAAGCTGGAATTTGGATTCAAGATGAGATTTCAATGTCGAAACATCGCATCCAATAAGATCAATAGAATGGAATATCTTAACCTTTCTCTTAAGGGCATTACGCAACCTGTGTCGAACACTGCGCATAATTCTATAGCATGGATTAAGTTTGTGTTTAGCCCTCCATTGTTTCCTATATATCGCCCGTCTCTCTTTAACTCCTTCTACGCAAGCTGAAGTTCTTGGTCCTTGTGTACCAACCAATGGATTGACATGAACCTTATAATATTCTCTCCTCTTTGCCCTTTTAACCTCTGCATGTGAAGCGGCATATCGTGCCGAATACTTAGAGTCCTTATCCCTTCTTGACATAAGCTCCAGACCATCTACCCATTGCTCACTACCATGAACGCGACCCCAGAAGTATAATCCAGTTAGGGGGTCGTATAATCCTCGCGTTAGGAGTGTTGATGTAGTGGTGATATCTGGCATGTTAACCATGGGTTTCCACAAGCTGGCGGCTTATGCGATTACCAAACTCTGCCAGATCCTACGATGTTATTAATGATGACCTACTTATCCTAATTTGTCAAGCTCTAACTGTTATTTCTTGATGAATAACACGACAAACTCAAACACTGCTGCTAGGCACATTATGACGGCGATTGCGGTGGCTACGTTGGCACGGCTGTTATCCACTGTGTCCTTGGCCCCGGATTTCTCTCCGGCAGCCACGTCCACCCGTTTCTCCAAGGCCACAGCCCGGTTGACAATCTCTTGGTGCCTTGAGTCCCAATTGGTGATAGCGGTATCTAACTTCTCTTGGAAGGCCTTAGCTGACGACTCTGCTTCTATCCGTGGCATAGTCTTGGCTAAAATATCATTGACAACCCCACGTAATTCATTTAATCCCTCCAAGCGTCTTTCGGTCGCCGCTTCTGCCTTGGTAACTGCCTCCTTGGCACTGGCCAACGCTGCGGCTACTGCACGCTCCTGTGATGCAAAGCGTTCAGTGTACCGCAGGTTTGTTTCCTTCATGAGCAATTCTATCATCTCACGAAGGGTGGGGTCATTATCGTTGGCCATTATTATTTATGCACGGCGGCTCCAAAGACGGCCCAACCGAGCAGGCCGATCAGCACGAAGTAGAGTAGTCCACCGCCAACCCAGCCAGGCCAACTGGCGCGGTTAGAGTAGGCAGAGAAGACTATGGCTAGGATGTACAATACCCAAAACAGTAGAGATATGGTCATAATTTATTGTTTGATTTGATGTTAGGAGGGCATGCCATCGTCCACCAGAGGACCTAGCTTGGCCACCTTGGCGCGAAGAACGTCCATGCGGTCTTTTAGGGCCTGTTGCTGGGCAACAGTGACATTCCCGCTAGTGATGTAACTTTGGATAGTAGGAACAACAGACTCAACAAGGGTGATAAGTCCGTCGATTAGAGCTAATAGAGCAGCAGCGGTCATGATAGTATTGGTTTATGTTGCGGGTACAGGGATAGGTGAAGGCACAGGTTGTGCCATGTAGGCAGCAGCTTGGGCTAGAGCGGCTTTCAAGACGGTGAATGCAGTAGTTAGCGACACTTTCCCATTATCTGATGGAGCAGCGACATACGCGTCCCTTACGGCCAAATATGAATTGATCCACTGTTTCGAGTTGTCGTTGATGCTAGCGGAGAGAGTACGAATGGCGGGCACCTTGGCGAGTTCGGCCCGGTTAAGATGCTCCCATTTGACAAATGCGGTGAACGCATCTGCCGCACCAGCAACAGCTTGGTCGGCTTGGAACAGGGTAACGTCACCGAGATAGACGCCGTTAGGGTCCAGCTTAACGCTGGAGGTAGTTGGGCACCCCGCAAGCAGGGTCATCACTACGATAGCAAGCAACATTCTCACAGGACTGATTTTAGTATTCATGGGTTGAAGGCAAACGCACTAACATTGCCGTTAGCTGTGATCCGCACGCCAGCAACGGCAGCTGACGGGTAGAATTCGACGATTATGTCATTGGATGACCCACCGGGAAACTCAACGTGATAGGTCCCATTATTGGATATGACCCCATCCATTATCTGCTGGACTCCTGTAGCCTGATAGATGGCTGATCCATTGTGGAACCATTGCTGGCTAGCAGGCATTGGCAGACCATCAGTACGGTAGAACCCCAGTTCCAGCCGATTATGGACTGGAGTGGGGGTGGGAGTAGGGGTTGGGGTGGAACCTCCACCGCAACCTACCAGACCCAACATGATGATAAGGACTAGGAATCGCATCTTACTTGACAGAGAAGGTCGTGACGGCCTTAGTTGGAGGAGTTATGACAGGGTTGACTACTAATGTTGCTCCGCTACTGGTAGCGCTACCCACCGAATTGGTGGCTACGACGGTATAAGTACCAGCATCATCCACGGAAGTGACTAAAATGGTCAAGTCAGTAGCTGTGGCACCTACGATATTGGTCCCGTTCTTGCGCCACTGGTAGGTCGGGGTAGGAACCCCACTAGCAATGGTTGAGAATGTCACTGGTGACCCCGCCAACACAGTCTGATTAGCTGGCTGGATAGTAAACGTCGGAATAACATTAGCAGCAATTACTGTCAGAATAGCATTATCCGATGTAGTTGATCCAGCAGAGTTTGAGATAATAACTGAGTATGTACCAGCATCAGTCAACTGTACCGGAGAAAAAACCAAGGTCTGGTTGGTGGCCCCTGGAATATCTTGGCTATTCTTTTGCCACTTTGGAACCAATGGTGGAGTTCCGTCCGCCGTATAGGAGATCGTAACAGTCTGACCTACGATAGCAGTCTGTTGCGCAGGATAGGCGCAGATAGCTACCAACAGGGATAGAGCAAGTAATAGTAGTCTCATTTGGTGGTCGCGGTTGGAGTTGGTGCAGAAGTCTTTACGATGGTGTATCGTTGCATCACACCCTTATTGTCCAGTTCGGTTGAAGTTTCCAGACCGGGGGGAACCGTAGAATCCTTGATCAACTGATTACCTACATTGATCAATAGGGCAATAACGATACCAACCCACGCAGGCACGTGAGTGTCGGTGGCAAGTTGGGGGATCGAGGCATTCGCAATGCCTAGAATGGCAATAGATTCGGCAATTACGTTTCTAACTTTAGGAGGCAGTGATAGATTTACAGTCATGGTAGGTTATAGTTCGATGGTAAGATTATAGCATGAGATTCATGGCATGTAAAGGATAATTATAGCGCCCACTGCGTTTTTAAGTAGGTTCTAATAGCGTCGCATTCACCGTCTGTAGCGGAACCATCAACTAAGACGCAAGACCCGAGATAAACGTCACAACCTTGGTTGAGCGAACCTGGGGCATAGTCCAAGAGGAATGGAGTCCAGTTACCGGGGTCGTTATTAGGGGCCTTGGAGGTGATAGTCTGGATGAGTGTGCCATTCAAGTACCAATATCCGGTGGTGCCGCGAATACGAAGTTCAAGCAGCTCGAAGTTTGTGGAAGGTGCATAGGCTGTTGCGACATAAGCAGGATCTGTTCCGTTGGTATTGCACGAAAGGTCAGATCCGGAGCCATCAGTGTTGGAGTAGAAGCTGATACGAGCCGCTGAAGTTGCGCCCAAGAATAGGGCATATCCCGTGATACTGGATCTCTTACCTGCAACAAAGATAGTCAAGTCTCCGCATACCCCAGAGATGTACGTGTTGAGGGTGGGGAGTATCATATTCTGCGCGGTTCCGCTTGCGGACTTAACGCAGGAGAGGGAGTTCTGAACGTTGGTAACGAGCGTGGGGAGTGCGGAATACTGGACCGCATCCCGGTGGTAGCGGCTGTTGTCCTTCCAGACATAGACGTTGTCGCCGTTGCCTGCCTTGCCGGTCAGCATGAGCGGAGCCGATTCCGGACCAAACCACCATTGCACGTAGCGGTTCATCCAGAGCGGCAGCGTGTACCCTCCACCCCCGCCCGCGCCCCACGAGAGAGCGCCCGAGCCGTCGTTTGTCAGGACGCCAGCCGCGTTCGAGAGCGATACGAAGTTCCTGCTTCCGTTCAGGTAGACTACAGTCGAGGCGGTGAGGGAGGACAAGCGAACGGTGCCCGCGAACACGTTCAGCGCCGTGGTGCTGTCCTGCGAGATTCCATATTCCGTAGTGATGCTGCCGCCATTCGCCAGATTGGGAGCACGAAGATGAATCCCGTAGAAGGTCGTGATGACTGGGTTGGCCGGACCGGAGCCGTTGCCCACATAGCAGAGCACGTCCAATCCCTTGGCCGTCGTGATGGTGCCGTTGTAGTTGTAGGTGACCACATTAACAGCCGTCGATGTTCCGCTGACGATGGTGCTCGGAGGGCCGAGATAGTGGCCTGCATAAAACAGTCCGCCGGTCAGACCGTTGGATGCGTAGGTACTGAGGTCGGCAGCGACGTTGCGCAGAGCGGCACTCACAAATCCAGTCAGACTGATTCTTGCCCCGACATCACTGCTGACGAGCTGAGGGAGGGATTTAAGTCCGACGACGCTAGAACTGAACGTCGTCCCGGTCGCGGCAATGGTAGGATTGGCCACAAACCCGTTGAGAGTGGCATCGGTCGAGACCGTAGGCGTCCATGGTGTCGCATTCCAAGCGTGGAACATGGTGCGCTGCGTCGTGATCGTCGCGCCCTGAAGACTTATCGACGACACCGTCTGACTCTGATCGCTGACCCGGACGTTGCCGTTGATCACCAGCGTCCGGGTGGCGTCGTTGGCTGCTCCTCCAATAGCCGTGGAACCTGCGAGATAGTTCCACGCCGCCGTGTCCGCGCAATAAAGATCGTAAGGAGTGTTGGTCCAAGTACCCCCGGTGCCAAGCCCAGAGACGTACACACCATAGGCATTCGTTCTGGTGCCGGTATTAGTGAAGGCAATGTTGACTGCGCGAGAATTACCAATTGTGCCATTGGGTGAAGCGTTGGACATCGTAAGCTGCAACCCGTAAGCACTGGTTACAGTTACAGTTTGAGAACCGTTGTTTTGAATTCCAGATATGCCATTGAACGCCCAGAGATTAGTGACAGTGCCAGTACCATAAGCTCTTACAGCGGCACTAAAGCCAATGATTTGGTTTACCGCTAGCGCGCTATAATTTCTTACATCGACGAACGATCCAGTCAGGTAGGTTGGAGCAAAAGTTGCTGTACTACCAATCTCCAGATAATTTATCAGGTTGGTTACCGTTCCGGTTGTCGAAGCTGCCAAATTCACTGTAGTAGCCATTAACCCTGCAGTTACACTGGCGGTTGGTGAGGCGACGGACGTGAGTGTATTTAACTGTGAGAATGCAGAAGGATATATGACCGTGGTGCCTGTCCCAGTGGTGTAAGATATGGCACTTGTAGGGGCACCTGCGCCTAATATATTGAGGGGTATGACAGCATCTGCCGCCACGCCCAATCCAATACGACCAAGTTGAAAGACCGCAGAGGTGTCTATGGCTGGCACCGCATCCGATCTCATAAAGGTTGTGACTATGCCATTGATGGCGGCATTGGTGGCATGGCTTGCCGTTGGATTTGCCCCAGTAACACTGGAACCTGAGGATGCGTTCAGGACTGTACCAGTGAAAGATAGATTAGTGCCAAGGGTAATTTCTTCAATTGCCCCAATGCCAGCCGTACTCCGGCCAAGCAGCACCCCTGTGTTTACCGTCAATCCAGAACTTCCAACTGCTCCGGTCTTGGCTTGAGTATCGTTGGTAACGGCGCTCAATCCGACATCGGTTTTGGTAACCGTATCCCACGCCGGAGCCGCGCTAATAGTACCATTTCCAACCTGTCTCAGGAATTGCCTTACAACAGTAATGTTGCCGGGCAACCTCTCCCATTTAGGAGTGGAGTTTCCAAAGATCAGATCACCCAGCACCACAGTTCCTACTAGTGTATCGCTATGGGTAGTGGATAGAATATCATGGGCTGCTACTGATGGAGAGGACCACGCCAATGCCCCAGTTCCATCGTTATGCAACCATCCAACGGCATTAGCAACTGATGCAAGTGCCTTATTAGCATCTGCGTAAATTACAGTAAGCGCGGTGAGTGTGTCGTTTCTGATAGGACCAGCAAAGTAACTTGGGGCCGTTCCCAGACTGTAGACCTGCCAGTTATTGGCAGCCGCCTGCTGAGACTCAAGATAGAGACCATATCCATTGGTTATTGGGCCAACGCCTATCGCGTGAAGATCCTGTGCAAGAAGAGCATATGCGTAAGTAATAGTGCCAGCGCCCATATTGGAGTAACCCCCGGCTACCCCCCATGCCTGATTGACATTGCCCGCTCCCTTGTTTTGAGCTTGGCCGTTCACTCCTATTAGATACATCGATATGTTGCCTGAACCATAGTGTCTAGCAACACCCGCCATCCCTAATAGGTTGGTTAGTCCAGAGGTCATGCCAGCATCGGTATCAGCATACACTCCAAGTGCGTTGAAGTGCGTCGTAACCGTCGGAGTGTAGTTGGCGATGGCGTGGACATCCACGAAATTTGAGTAAGTCTCAGCCGAATACTCAGCCGTGAAGGTGTTATGGAATTGGTTGAACGCTCCACGGGTTCCTCCATTGCCCGCAATAGTCCGAGTTGGATCTGTGGAATTACCGATAAACAGATTGCCTGGCAGGATAACGGTCGTCAGTGGAGTGGGTATGGCCGGTACTCCAGATGTATTACCCATTACCGTGTTGTTAGGCACAAAGGAAGCGGTAGGTGGAGTAACCCACGAAAGGTACCCAAAACCGTTGTTCTGCAGCATTCCAGCCGCATTAGGAAGTCCACTTATGGACGTTAGGATGGAGTTTAACGGCTGAAAACCGGTGATTAGTCCAGCAATATCCGACGCTTGGATGGTCCTGAAAGTGGGCGCTTGGGACGGTCCAATAATCGGCCCCATCAGGAAGGTGTGGGGCAGCTGGGGAGTAAATGATAATGTGACCGTGGGCGTGCCCGGAGGCGGGGCCGGGGTGGATACCATGAAACTGGGAACATTGAAGCCTATGACAGTCCCAAATGACCCCGGCCAGATCACGGTGGCAGTGGGTTCGCTGAGGTCGAGCACAGCATTTGGCATTAATTTATTCCCGACTCCAAATAGTTGTAGACTAAATGATTGCGACATTTTACATTAATTCTTCCACAGTTGCCTCAATTGAATTAATAGTTGCATTCGTATTTCCTAGACCAACTGATGCCTGAACATCAAACCAATACTCAGTGCCGGGATCAAGACCATCAAGTATCACGTTCCAGATGATCACGGCGGAGGTTTGATTGGCGCTCACCACAGAACCGCCTGATCTGGTCACGCTAATAACCGTTCCGGTGGCCGCATCCCCGTTGGCCGGTGGATGACCGGTCCCATGGGCAAGCTTGAAGCTATTTAGGGATGATGTCCCTGTGCCTGACGGATACCCGCTTATAACCACGCGAATCCTACAGGGCTTGCGAATGGGCGTGATCTTAATCAATGAACCCAATCCCAGCATCTTGTACCCAGGAGAAGTTACGGCGGTTGGATTATGGGGAATTACCAACAGTGGATCAGCCACTGGCAATAGTCTAGAATCATCCCCTGCCGCCACTGTCCCAGCAGTCGTGCCGACATTGCGACTGGCTGAATTCCCTAGCGTGGGTTTGTGGTTCAGATCATTGTAATTGCCAGACGAAGCCACGGCAGACAGATCTCCAAGGCGGACGGCCTCATCCGGGGCCGTTGGAGCTGATAGGCCAATAACGCGATACAGGCCTCGCAAGTCAATATTGGCGTAGATCTTTTTGATGGGAGAAGGCATGGTGTTAGGTTACGACCGCATATCCTGAAACAGGGGTTCCAAACGTGGCCGTGGATTGATTTGGACTATCAATCACGATGGCTGCATCAACCGCCTCATTCAGATCATCATACAAACTGATATGAACTTTGCGGTTGAGATTATGCACGATAACCCAGACGCTACTTGGGGTGTTCTGGGCGTGCACGTACCTGATCCGAAACACATCCCCAGGATTAATGGGTGGCGGAGTCTCGCCCCATGCAGTGACCTCAAAGAACCCCGGTAATAGTGATGGCATGTTGGTTATAGTTCGAAGGTTAGGGAAGAAATCTTCATATAGAGGCTATTGATGGGTTCACCTTGATCGGGAGGCGGAAATACCAAGGCCAGTGCATTGGCCAGCCCATAGGTATAGAGTTGTGATGCGATAATGTAGGCATATACCTGATCCGGCCTGCCTTGGGCCACTACCGCCGGGGTGAGTGCCGTGAGATTCTGGGCGATATTCTGCAGATAGACATTATCTGGGCAGGTGGAGGGAGGGGGAATTCCACCCAGCATTTCCACCCATGCCTGTGCGATCTTGTGCAGCAGTACATTCTGGGGTTCGCTAGGCTCAGGAGCGGCCAGCGTCAATGTGACTGGGATGGTGGCTGCGAAGGTATACAGATTCGTGGCTATCTCATAGAGGTAGCGCTGGTCGGGCCTGCCAGGGCTTGGCTCGGGCATGGTAGAATTGGTTATACCGGAAGCAATATGGTTGACAGTGTATTTTGCTGCTCCTCTGGAAGGCAATTAGCGACCAATCCCTGAACCGGGGGATTGCACATTAAAAAGGCAAACACAAGGGAATCACTCCAAGCGTCTATATCACTGTTTGCTAGAAGAATTCCTGAGGTACCATCCATAAATGGGTTACTGGGAAGTGGAGATGGCATATATTAGTTGGGTTGTGGGTTATTTATGCGTTAATAGTGGAGATTTATCTTGACTTTGTGTTATGGTTAATGTAGCATATCTACACTATGCCAAAATATAAGGATATAACTGGGCAGAAATTTAGTCGGCTTACTGCCATGTGCTTGGATCATAGGAACATCCATGGCCAAGCACTTTGGAGATTTGTATGCGACTGCGGAAATGAGTGTGTTATTTCTATGCAAGATGTGAAGTCTGGCCATACTAAATCATGTGGATGTTATGATAAAGAGAGGGCTAAATTTAAGCGCAGGACTCATGGCATGAGCAAGACCCCCGTATGGAACGTGTGGATTAATATGATCAGAAGGTGTACCGAACCAAAGAATAATTCATATGCTGATTATGGATCAAGGGGTATATCTGTTTGTAATAGATGGTCTACGAGCTTTAAGAATTTCTATGACGACATGGGTCAGATCCCAGTTGCAGGTATGGAGTTGGATCGCAAGGATAATTCACTAGGATATTTTAAGGAGAACTGTCAATGGGTTACCGAGATAGATCAAGCCAATAACAAGAGAAGCACCAGAATAATATCAATTAATGGCGGATCTGTACCACTTGCTGTTTGGTGCCGTAAAAATGGCCTTAACTATAAGGCAGCATATCATAGAATTATTACTTTAGGTAGAGACCCTGAAAACACCATATCAGAATTACAATCTTATCAGAAAAAGCCCGCCAGCGTAGTTTAACACCAGCGGGCTTTATTACTGACATAGAAACTTACCTAAGTTGCTCAGGCTGAGATACTCGTAGGGAAGTTCTCGCACGCCTGCAGGCCCATGGGCTGAGCGCAACGCTTGTGGAGGATCGGGATATACAGGTAAGGCTTAATCGGCTGGAAGCCGCGGATCACCTGCCACTTGAAGAACCCGAAATCACCGTACACATTGCACTGGTTGTCCAGCACATAGTGCCAGTTGAGTTCACCCATCACGAACTGAGGATCGAACTTGGCCTCGCCCTCGCCCACGAACCGCTCCGGAACGACCCGGCGGAAGGTGTTTTTATAAACCAGGGCAGAAGCCTCGTACTGAGCCAGAGCCCACGCCGGATTAACGGCATTGACCAAGCCAGTATCAGCCGCCACAGCGATATACGGTTCAATCGGAACCGGGTAACCATTGAGGTCAACCGTATTGAACCGAATCGGACGCCAGTCGATGCCAGCCTTGAGTCCACGGTACGGGTAGTCGATGAAGGCGTAGTTCTTCAACAGCGCCTTTTCCTGAGCACCACCACCGATGACCATGCCGAGCAAGTCCTGACGGACTCCGGCTTCATTACGCAGACGCTCGTTCTGAGCGGCAGACGTAATCAGCACCGCATACTCGCCAGCGCCGTCACCGAACAGATCGGGGGCTAGCGTCTCGCGGATGTGGATGTCGAGGTACTTGACGAACTCGTAGGTGAGCGGACAATCCGGCAGACCACCTGGGAAGTTCACATCAACCGAACCAATCGTGCCACCACTAATCACGTCAGCAGGCACGCCAGCGGCGGCTCGCAGGGTAATCTTGGTGCCAGAACGGCTCATCATCTGCCAACGATTGTCGGCCATGATGTACTCGCGGGTGAAGTCCTTCAGTTGCTGGATCGCATTGCGGAGCGAATCCTTGACCACATAAAACTCGTCATTAACGCAAATATCCGGAGAACGACCACGGTCGTAACCCAGTTCAGCGGTATAACGGTGTTGACCCCACGCTCCAGCAGTTCCTTGGAACCCGCAGATTTGCGTAAAGGGCAGGAGGGACGGATTGACGAGCGACTTATTGGAGACCATGCGGTCCGGCACAACGGTCAGCAATTGCGTACCGTTCTGGGAAGCAAAGGTTCCGCCTTCCAGCAAATTGCTGTAGGGCTCAGTCGTCATCAAGTAGCGGGCAAGCACGGCCTGAATCCGGGAAGTCTGGTCAGCCAGAAAGCCTGAATAGTCAGCAGCACTTACTGAACAACTTTGGGGAAAGGGCATATGATTTATAGATCATAGCGTGCGATACATACCATTAACGCGTTTGAGTGGCACGCCGAGTTATACACTCTCTGCGTTATTGCCCGTCGTGCCGATCTCCATAGATCCTTAGGCGTATGTAGCGCGATCCTACTCCAGCGAACCCCTAACAGTATGCTGGAGGACCCATATGGTCACTATCCTGCTAGGTTGTTGATACTGTATCAGAACCTGCGAGTTTGTCAAGACCCTTCTTTAGCAAGTCTATATGCTGTAGAGACGCTGACACCACCAAGTTGTCTCGCTAGATCTCTATAAGTACCTCCTGCCCTCTTCCATTCCAATACAACTTCTTGTGGATTACTAACCATAACCTTAGAAGGTTTTCCGAACTTCTCTCCACGTTCCTTAGCGGCAACAAACCATGACTTGATCCGTTCTTGTGTAAGACTTCTTTCAAACTCCGCCACGGAGGCTAGAATCTGACGTTGAAGTTTACCACAAGGGGTCTGATCTGATGTGTCAATTCCTTGATTAGGAACGATTAACGCTATTCCAAGGTCTTCCAGTTGCTGGATAATAGTGACAAAATGGATCAGGCTTCTTGCCAAGCGATCTATCTTTACTATCATGATACTATCAAACTTCTTCTTGGCGGCGTCCAAGAACATAGTATTAAGCCCGTCTCGGTCAATCTTAGCTCCGCTGATCACGTCGGAATATTCGGCCACTACCTCCATTCCTCTGGCAGCCGCGATCTTGGTAAGTTCAGATCTCTGCGCTTCTATAGATTGCTTATCTGTACTAACTCGGTAATATAATGCAGTTTTCACTCATCCTCCTTGTGATTGGGAGCAGAGGTCGGAATCGAACCGACGTTCTTTCTGTTTATGAGGCAGCTGCTGGCACCTCTCCAGCGCACTCTGCTGTAGGTTGTTGTGGAGACGTAGGAACAAAGTCCTCATCATCACCTCCTTCGGTAGATCCTAAGGTTGGCAATATCTTCTTTAGACCCTTATGGGCGTCACGTAACGCATTAGTGCAGTCCCTGATTCGGGCCGCATAACCGTGACATGAATGGTCCGGGTGGCACCTTTCCAGCCCGTCCGCGTCTGTCTCTAACTGTTCGATGGCTGATTCAATGATCCTAAGATTCGCTTTGGACACGTTGAACACACTACTAGACTTGGTCATCGGTGTCAAGCACTTTCTTGCTGACGCCGTGATTTTGCCAGTTTTATGGACTCTCTCCAGATTCTAGTCTCCTCCTCCTCCTTCCGTTCCTCCTCGCGTATAATTGCCGCTAATCTTCGTCTTTCAGCGGCATCAGCATGGAGAAACGCGGCGTCGTCATCTCCCACTCCCATGTCTTCATAACGGGTAGCGACGGCATCTTCTTGATCAGCGAAGTCGTCTGCACTAAGACCGGGGTTGAGTGGACCTTTTAGGCGAAGTCTGGTATTCATTGGTTGACAAATTCAGATTATGGTGTATGGTGGAAGGCTATTATGGATTCATCTTCAGGTTTATCGTATCAATCCTCAACGAAAAAGTCAATGTCAATCAAACCAGAACATCATAAAGCCCTGCACTGGATCGCTTCGGCCATTAGAAAGCCTGGGGCGCTTCACCGCGAACTAGGTGTTCCCGATGGTAAGAAAATCCCGGAGGGTAAGCTTGAGAAGGCGTCTCATGCGGGTGGCAAGCTGGGACAGCGGGCTCGGTTTGCTGAAACTTTGGCGAAACTAAGGAAGTAAGCCTTAGGTAACTGGTGATTGCATTAATCGCCGACTCGGTGTTGTGACAAACACCGGTCCAATATCCTTGCTCAGCAAGATCGTTCATAAACTCCTTTTGTTTGGGTGACAGTTTTCCTGTTTCGGTCTTCAGTTCGATGGCCATGCCATGATAGTGGGCGCGAGGTGCCAATAGGATTAGATCTGGCGCTCCGGCTCGGCAGCCCTCCAGTTTCATCAATGAGGCTTCGATTTTTCCTCTCCTGCCTCCGTTTGGGAAAGAAACCAACAGGTGTTCCTTCACCCCAAACGAGTTGTGGGCACAAGCCCACCACTTGATCAATGCGCGTTGTGACTGAGCTTCCAAGTGTCTCATGCTACGGAATGTCATGAGGCATAAAGCCTCGTGCTCTTAACTGCTTACTCAATTGAGGTAAGCGCCCACGGCTTTTCTTTTTGTCCGGATAGAAGTGACCCTCTATCCATTGACCAACAACCTTTTCCTTTTTCTTGTTTAGCGGCTTGATTTTCATGGTTATTCAAATAGGCTATTCCCTACTTCAATCTTATTAGTGAGATCAGGTGCTTCTCGGAATACTAGACCACAGACCGTGCAATATTCTCGATAGACTGGTGTGCCTCGTATACGCACTAGGTCAGACGCTACGCGAACCCACCCCGGATTGCTGTTGTAAGTGGACTGATATAGATCGATCAATTTTGACGTTCGCTCGCGTATTTCTTGTCGTGCCATGTCGTGCGTTAGAAGACTTTGCATTCTTACGGTGGGGTCTCCCTCCCACTTTAGTTCCGGTTCTTTCATTTTTGTCCTCCTCATATCGGTCGTCAATCAGTTTTCCGTCATGGATGTTTTCCAAGAGAAACAGGAGTCTACAGCATGCATGAGAGAGATGATTTTCTCCAGATTCTGGATCTTGGTCTTCTCGGTCCATCCAAGCGGCAATATGACGGACGGCACAGCTGGCGTTTCGACTAGCCTCCAATCCCTTCTTGTAGTTATAGTAGTTTCCGTATTTGCGTTTTCCATAAAGCTGGACACGGGCTACGGCCCTCAGACCATGCCACGGCAAATTTGCCAACGGGGGTTTGCCATCATCAAACGTCAGGGCTTTTTTCATGTTTCTTAGGTGTTACTCGAAGGTTTTTCTTGGGGCCAGTAGTGGCGCTGATGTAGAGGTTGACCACCGATTCTGCTTCCTTTACCGCGCCGGGGCTGATATAGCCGTCATTCACGTTCCTCCATCCTGAGCACCACGCTGCTGCGATCAGATAGACGAGGGACTCTGGGCTGTCGGCCATATGCTGTAGTTTCTCAGCCAAGAACTCGAAGTGGGTTCGGGCAACCCGGTTGGCGGTCTTGTAGTCGAAGGCTAGGTCAAACGATGCATCGGTGTAAATACGCCACGTGTCATAGGATAACTGCCATCGTCCTAACTCTCCCTTAGCTCCAACCGTCTTATCGACATTGTTGCTCTCATACATGGCGATGGCATCAAGCGCAGCGTCCTCTTTGACTAAGGAAGACAGGCTGGCCTGGCAATAAATTGCCGGAGGTGGCAGTGCATTCACGACTTGGCCTTTTGATAAAGCAGATAAGTAGGATGACTTACCGTGTAGTAACCACCACATTTGACACACTGGAATTGGTGTTGGATGGTGCCCATTGCTGTAATTCTACGTTTATGCGGCTTCACATTTCCATCTCCACAGTGGGCGCAGGTCCATTTGGCTCGACCGGCAGTCACTCCGGCATGAGTTTTGGGCGTGGCCACGGAGCGGAGCCTTTCCCATACTTTCTCTAATAGATACAAGTCTTGTTTACAGTATTTGGCCATGTATGCAAGAGCCTCTCGATCATTATCCATCAAAACCTTCTTCCATAGGCCAAAATTGGTGTCTGCTTTCCGTCCGATATCAAGATACTGTGCGATATAATCCAATTTATTGGAGTTGAACAGAAAAAGGCGTTTAGCCCACGCATAGGTATCAATGGTTTTGTAGTTAGGTAGGGGCTGTAGGCCGTGGAATAAACACCTAGTTCTAAACCAAGGCATGTCGAATTTATCTCCGCAATTATGAGACGGCAATCCCTCGGATATAAATGTCTTTGTAGATGTAGTGATTTCCTGAACGGTTTGATTGCCAATATCCTGTATTTTCACTATTGATGTCCTGCCATCCCTGAAAACATGAAGAGAACCCAGCAGACCGATGTTAACATTCTTAATTAGGCGTTCTGGCCTTATTTCTCCAAGAAACTTGATGGCTTGAGCCTTTCCGCAAATGTAAAACCTGTAGACTGGACCGCCTAAATGGTTGGAATTGTCGATTAGGGAAGATACTGGATATCCCATCGCTTGGCATAGGGCAACCGTTTTATCCAGTGTTATACCGGCCTTCTGAGCAAAAGCTACCCTGATGGTTCCGGTACGATCTAATCTATCTTTTTGGCCTGATATAGACCCCTCTCCATCAAATATTCCGGCAAGATACCCGGACTCATAACTGTTCTTCTCGGAGAAAAACGGAAGCACCCTGGTTAGACAGTCACCAATTGCCAGTGATCCCGCAGTGGCCCAGTGCCAATTAGCGTCATTTCCACCAGTATTAGGAACCAAGAATGGGTGTTCAGTAGAACACTTAACTGATGTTCCGTCCGACAAAGAAATATTCAAACATGGTTTTTCGACGGGAACAGATCGTTCTACCGTCGCAGGCTTAAATCGTCTCCTTCTTCCGCGGCCAGATATGTTCTCGTCGAACCCTACGATAGAATCTCCTGTCTTAATTTCGCCAGCATTGACATATCGTAGATCGCTAGTTAGGATTTTGGTGTCTTGAGTAACGCAGTGAGCCACCAGCTCATCTGATTCATTTGCAACCTTCAGGAATTGCACGAGCATTGATCTATCATTCTTAAACATATCCCAAGTAAGAACAGTAGCCTTGGCCTTTCCCTCTGGCTTCCAGCCAATGCATATCAGGGATCTCTCTTGGATGATGTTGTCTGGTCCGATATACTGCTTGGAGCCGCTTCGCCAGAATAAGCCAATATTTGGGCTTGTTTCACAATCCCAGAATAATCTCTTGATAATCATATAGTTACTTGTCTTCAGGCGTTTCCTTGTCTTCAACTTCCATCATCTTGTCGTCATCTTGATCTTGGGCATCCATGGCTGCGACAATCTGTGAGTTGGTTTTGCCAATATTGGCATTGACATCAGCCGGGACGTTGTGGAGCGTCCACAGCAGCTGGCCGAAACTCTCGACAATGAACAGGGCCAGATTGGCGATGTACATGATCAAGCCGGTGATCAGTGCATACAAGCAGTATGCGGTTAGGATAACGTACCGCTTCACTGGGCCAACGTAGCCGATGGACGGCGGAGCGGGGATTCGAACTGATCTAGTTTCCATGTTTGTTTTAGCACACTATGATAATGAGGATTTAATTGGTTCAAACCTATCACGCTTTTTCATATTATCTGTATGCCACATAGGCTGCAAATTAGTATAATGAAAACATGCTTTCTGTTGTTCTGTATCAATTAAGTTAAATTTAGCGCATGGTTTAATGTGATCTATATTCCACTTACCTTCTCCTCTACCATGATTGTCCCATGACATACCTGGTTTGAAAAGTGATGCTATATAAATTCTCAAGTGGTCAGAATCACATCCAATTAAGTCCATTGTTTTCTGACTCTTTTTAACACCCTTCATGGCCTTATAGACTCTTGCTCTCATATTTACTCTTATTCTAAAATTCAGGTCAGTTTTTCGTTTATGTCTAGCCCATTCCACATTATGGGCGATAATGTCATTTTTATGTTTTTGATACCAAATTTTATTATAAATACCAGATCTACCGGGAGATTTTCCGTACTTTTTTTCCTTAAGTCTTTTTATCCAACATTTTACCTTTATCTTAAGATATTTTCTATATGCATCATATGAGACATCTGTCATATTGGGCGGTTAGAGTACGCTTTCGTATGTAAAAGTCAAGCACAATCTGCTTGACGAGCTAGGTTTAGTATGGTAATATTGCACCATGGAAGAATCCAAACCCACCGGAGCAGAACTGGTTCCGTCAGAACGATCACTCGTTGTCCGACGCAACAAAATTAATCGCAAGCCCCATGAGGATGATTTTGTGCCAAAGATACGGGTCAAGCTGGTCAATGGGGACTATCTTCCCGTACCGCTTGATGCCAATGCCAATAGGAATGCCTCAATCATGCTGGCCGAACTTGCCCGCAACTTCGTGAAGGACCAGCTGGAGAAGTACCAGGAGAAATCAAGACCCATGACCCCGGCAGAGATCAAGGATTTGGTGACGGCCATCAAGGCGGTCAATGAGATGACCATCGTGGCCCATGAGGACATCTTTCTCCCAAGCAAACCCATGAAGGCCGAGGGCGAAGCTACCAAGGGCATGCTGAAGGCCGTTGAAGCCGCTGCCCGAGGGATGGCTTCCGGCAACGCTGAGGCCCAGAACAATGCCGTCAAGCAGTTTTTGGAGATGGGCAAGAAGAGCAAGCGGGCTGACGCAATTGAGGTGGAGGTGGTGGATGTGTCCAGGAAGTAACATGACCAAACTAACCTATGAGCAGTTGGCATTCCTTCATGGTCTGCTAACGGAGGAAGATAAGGTTGGGTGGGTACAAGCGGCTAATCTTATCTTGGAGGCATCTGGGTTTACTGGAGTAGTTACGGAGTTTGAGGTAGCGGACAAGATCATTCGAGCGTTCGTCCAGCAACTGATGGAGGAGGATGATTATCTATCGGTAGCGGTTATTTATTGGGGTTCTACTATGTTTGATGTCAGACCTAAATACGTATCAGATATTTTTAGATGTCTACGTGACAATGCCTTAATTTTACTGCAAGGCGCGTCATCGGTTTCCAAGACATATAGTTGTGGCGCATGGTGTTACATAGATTGGAGGAGAGATCCTTCCTTTACTGCAATTAAGGTTGCGGCATTAAGTGATGATCACCTTAGAAAGAATATATTTTCGCACATCCAGATGCTGCATAAGTCGGCTTCTATCCCACTAGAAGATCCGTCCGATCTAAAAGATGTGGATTTGTATTTCGGATTAAGGTCGGCAGGCAATCAGTTTGGATTTTCCGGGATTGCTTTCAAGCAGTCGTCGGAGGCCACTGGGCACTTCAAGGGATATAAGCCCATGCCATATAGAAAGATACCCCACCCGAAGTTTGGTAACTCATCTAGAATAAGGATCTTAGGAGATGAATGTGTCAGGGGTGATCAAAGGATTAGCATGGCCGATGGATCACTTGTAGCTATCAAGAACATAGTCAACGATAAAATCCATGGCCACGTATTATCGTTTAACACCAATACATTGAAAATTGAGCCTAAGCGAATTTTGGGATGGCATAAAGTTCCTCTTAGAGGAAGAGGGTTTGTAAACGTATTGGGCACAATAGTGACTGAAGACCATCCGGTTCTCACTACAAGAGGGTATATTGAAGCGAAATTGCTTGACAAATCTAGTGCGATGTGTTTCAATATCGACCATGAAGCACTACAACGTCGAGGATTGTCTGAATCCAGAGCAGCTTTCCGTGGCCATTGGGGGAATTCTTGGAGATGCATCTATCCTTTCCCCGCCACACGGAGCCGCAAATTGTCGGATGAAATTCTCGCACGGGGCAGCACAGCTAGACTATCTTCAGTGGAAGCGGAAGATAATGGATGGTTTTACTTCAGCCGATATCAAGGGACCAATAGAGACAGAATTCAGGGGGCAAGTCTATTCATTCGGAACCAAGAGTCACCCAGTGTTTACGAAACTCCACAAACTATGTTGCGCGGACGGGAAGAGGAGATTCACAAAGGCCATGGAGCAGATGATAGATCCAATGGCCCTAGCCGTCTGGTTCATGGACGACGGCAGCACGTCGCGCAACAGCAGCAAGAAATTTGGGGTGACCATAACACTGTCAACTTATGCGCTTCCATCGTCAGATGTGATGGCAGCGTGCGATTATCTCAACAAACAGGAATTTTTCTGCAGTCCGGTCAGAAGCAAGGGAAGATTGATAATACACATCAACACCAAGGGATCGAAGAACTTCGTGAGCGCTATAGCCAAGTTTATTCACCCATGCCTGAAGTACAAATTAACCGGAGATCCTCCTTATCCAAAACCAATGGTGATGCCAGACCTGAACAGACCTACAGTGCTGAAGTGCATTATATGTGGGACCGGGTTTGTAAAGACCAGAAGCAAGATCACTTGTTGCAAGGAGTGCAGTCGCCTACGGATGAATCAAATTCGAAACAAGAATCGAACTCTATCAAAGATGAAGAAGAGTTTGTCTACTGCATAGATGTAGAAGATAATCATAATTTCTTCGCGGAGGGAATCGCGTTGCACAACTGCCAGAACTGGCCCGAGGGTCCGTTCAAAGATTTCGCTTCTCCTATGTCTTCGATTGATGGTGTTGAACACGTTAAAATCATGTGTTCATTCAATCCAGAATCAGTGGGACAACGCGTCGTGCAATTAGCAGAACCCGAAGAAGGCTGGATGCCAGAGGGTCAAGAGACTTTGTACGAGTGGACCAGCAAAGAGGGTTGGAGAGTCCTCCGATTGGATGCCAAGTTGTGCGAAAATGTGGTGCAGCGTAAGGTCATCTATCCCAACTTCCAAACCTACGAAGGATTCCTTAAGCTCTTGCGCGGAGAGGGCGATGTCAGCTCAAGATACTCGTGCGTTGATGCAGAAACCGAGTGCATGAGCAAGCGGGGATGGCTGCGATATAACCAGTTAATGGTCGGGGATCATATCTACACGTTGAACATCGAGACCGGTAATGCCGAATGGAAGGAGGTTAAGGAGGTCTTTTCTGATTATTTTGATGGAGAACTCGTGTCTATGGAGGATATGCATATGTCTGCGCTTGTAACCTCAAACCATAAGTGGGCCTATACCAACAACGGAAGGCTTAAAAGGCGCAATTCCCACCGATTCTCCATGAAGGAAACATCAGACCTCAAAAAATACGACATCATTCCACTAAATAGACCATCTGTGGATTACAAAAAGGCATCGGAATTTACGGATGACTTTGCGGCTGTTATTGGATGGGTCGTAACAGATGGCACCGTTGACAAGAGGGTTGGGCATCAGGTCACAATATATCAGTCTAGCTCGGCCAATGTTAAGAAGTGCATAGAGATAAGAAACTTACTTAACCGGGAGCATGCCCTATCGTGGGAACAAGCAGCTAAAGACGGAATGATACACTTCCGGGTTAATCGAGAATACAACAGAAGGATCGTTTCTGTAGTGGGGATAGAAAAGCAGATCCCGTTCGAGTTCATTGAGAGTCTTACCGAATCAGGCATGAGGTCGTTGCTTGAAGCTATCCTAAGCGGAGATGGTGGAACACAGGGCATAAACACTAGGTACGCCTGCAGTAAAAACGACCGGATGGCCGACGCCTACCAATTTCTTATATCGAGACTTGGGATGCCATCTCACAAGCATAAGAGGCACATTCCGACTGGCTTATTCTTAAAGAAGCTAGGATATAATGCATCGGGATGTGATATGAACTATGTTAACATAAAAAGTTCATTAACCACCAAGGTCCAATATCTAGATATTAAACCAATGGGATATCATGGGATTGTCTGGTGCCCAAGGACAGATAACGGAACCTTCCTTGCTCGTAGGAATGGGATTACTTACTTCACTGGAAACACCTTTGCCCGAGGTTGGCCTCCGCTCCGTACCCAGAACTGGACGGTGATACCGCCAGCATGGCCTTCGAGCCAGCGGGGAGAAGCCATCTTCGACGAGATCATCTGCCACTGCGCCTCTATCGACTGCGCCTACCAAGGCATGGATAAGGTTCTGATGGCGGTAGGAAGATTTGGTATTGCTAGTGGGTGGACCAAGACCAATGGAGAAAACATCACCTTCATGGACCCGCTCAATCCCAAGTACAAGAAGAGCAGGCCAGTAATGCAGTTCGACCAGTTGGTCCCGTTGACCAAGTCGAACAGTCCTACCAAGTTGGCAGAGGAGATCCGCGGACAGTGCACGCGTATGCAGATCCCCGCGAACTTCGTGGTGGTGGACGGCACCGGGCAGGGTTCTGGTACTGCAAGTTTCCTTAAGGAATACTGGGGAGACGTGCTATTGGTTGACTGGGCCAAGGGAGCTTCGACGATGAAGATCCTGTCCGAAGACCAAAACACGGCAAAGGAAAGATACGATGGGATCATTTCCGAGATGCACTTCGCATTCCAGAAGTGGCTTAACCCAGAGGTGTGCGCGATCCTAATCCATCCCCAGATCTCTCCAAATCCGATCAACACCCAGATGAGTACGCGCAGGTGGTGCTACGTTAAGGGAGGCAAACAGAAGGTGGAGAGCAAGGCCGAATTCAAGGCACGGAATCAAAGATCTCCCGACGAACACGACGCCATGATCATGCTCCCCTTCCTGATCCGTTCACGGGCCAACGTCCTGCCAGGTATGGCCACGCAGGTTGATAATCGCGCTCCACCAGACGAAGACAGTGAGACTATCAAGGGTTCGGATATACCGAGAGAAGAAGGACTTAGACTTGGAGAAAGCAAAGATGTGGGTAGAGGACTTGAATTCTAACATGAAAACGAGATTCAGAAAACTGATAGGCCGGGAAATACCGGCTGGCTGGCATTACCAGATTCCCGGAGGACCCATGGTCAAGGGTGAAAATGTGGATGATCTGGTCAAGGCCGTGGTCATGTATCGGGTCTCCAATGGGATGAAGACTGGCAATCCGCTGGAGGAGATAACCGAGTATTACTCCAAGACATTCCCGTTCACGGTCGAGAAGTGCCAGGAAACCATTGACGGGTATCGTGCCGTCCTGAAGGATCGAATCCATGCTTGGATCAATGATGAATGGAAGATCCCGTGCTACGGGAGCGCAGACCCTGACGTTGTCACAGCCCGACATGATCTTTGCCTGCAATGCCCCTTTAGACGCACGCCAGATGCCCTGGAAGGCCCGGAAGACCAAGAGTGCGATAGGCGGATGCTTTTGATGGCCCGCGGGGCACCTGGGCCAAATGAGTTGGGTTGGTGCGCTTTGCATGAATGGGACAACAGGCTGGCCTATCTTTGGCCGAAGGACAAGGTCAAGCCGATTTTGGATTCCCAGTGTCCATGGCCAAGATAGGCTTGACAAATTCATCGCGATGTACTACCATGTTTCCGAACGCAGAGATTCGCGCCACTCCCCGTAGGTTCACAGTTCCCCTCCGTAAAGCTCATGTCGGCGTGGGTTCGTAAGGGCGAGTTAAACGAACCCCCTGCGTTCACTTTTTTTGATGAAGAGAAGTCCATATAAAAGAGGGCAGTCTAGACCCAGCTATAATAACTTACAGCCATTATGGCACATAGACAACATTAGGAAGGGGGATAAATTTACTTGACTTTTCTCTGGCAGAGGAGTATGGTCCGCCACCATGAGTAAAAATCCCCGGTTCACCCATACCGTTGACATGGGCAGAAACTTGGCTTGGAAGATCAGATACGAGTTGCTGGATGCCCCCCAGGGTTCCATTGGAGCCTGCGTGCACCACAACTTTGCCGAAGGAGTTGGACAGGCGTTGTTCGCGTTTCATCAATGGCTTCAGCATAACATGGGGGTAAAGCCCGACCAATACAAGGTCCTGTCCGTCCATCGGTTGCTAAGGGGTGAGTCAAATGGAGTCATGTATATCAGGGGAGAGATCGAGATCCATGACTTTCCCAGGAAGAACCCAGTGACCCCACCGATTCACCTGCCCGCCATGGAAGATCATACGCAACCATTCGACTTCCTTGCAGAAGTGCCTGTGGTAAAGAAAGATAACAAATGAAAATGACATATGCTGATAAGTTAAAAGACCCAAGATGGCAGAAAAAACGATTGGAAATATTCGAGAGAGACAATTTCCAATGCCAAGATTGTGGCAGTCAATCAAAAGTATTGCATGTGCATCATGGTTATTACTCTCCAAGAAAACAACCATGGGAGACACCAGATAAATTATTAGTTACCGTATGTGAAGATTGTCATTCAAAAAGACAGGCAATAGAAACTACTGCCAAGGAAAGACTTGCAGATATTATCTGCAAATTATCTATTGACGATATCAACACATTATCTGAGGATATGTTACTTTTCTCCACTAAGTACACAGAATCCATGACACAAGAAGAAGTTGAAGAGTCCAACGCTCATTTTGATGCAAACGTAGAACTAATGATGCTTAGTACGCGCCCATTCTTAATGGACAGACCTAGATTATTCGGTAATGACGAACTATCGGATGTTGTTATGTGCAATGATATTCCACCATCAAAACAGTTAATTGAAAGATTCAACGACTTAATCAAATGAGTATAAGAATTCTATCCCATGTATGGGAAACGTCTCTCAGGGAAGGTGGAGAATTACTGGTAGAATTGGCTCTCGCTGATGCATGCAATGATGATGGAGAGTGTTGGATCAAGCACTGTACATTGGCAAAGAAGGTTAGGTTAGGAGAACGCCAAACAAGAAAAATAGTGGCTAAGTTTATAGCCGATGGCATTATTGATAAAAAGAGTAGCCCCAGTCACGACAGGAATTGTAATACCTATGTCTTTATGGAGTGGTCGCCTAAGACCATGGTCATACAGGACCAGTTAGACTGGTCGTCCAGTTCCAGTCCTTCTATAGATGAACCGTCAGATGAACCGTCTATACAGGCAGAAGTAATAGAAGCGACGGAACCCACAAAGAAATATAAACCTTCCCCAGCTATCTTCAATGCCATCAAAGATCTATTATTCTCCCTTGAGCACATCCCGTTCACTGAACGTAGAGGAGAAGATCATAGCAGAATTGGCCGCGCAATCAAATCTATGTTTGCCTCCACTCCAAACCTAACCGTAGAAGAAGTTAAGAATCGCGCCGATAATTACAACAAAAAATACCCCGGAACCTTTACCTCTAACGCATTGGCAAAATGGTGGTCTACATTAGGTTCTGGGATTACTTCAATCAAGTCAACCTCCGACGGCATCATAAACCATTCTCGGTTCTCAGATTAACCAATAAGATACTCATATGGACAAAGTTATACGCAGTTTAGTAGAGGACGAGTTAATCGAACGACCTGTCATCGGGTGTTGTATACAAGACGTATCATGGATTGACAAGGCCATAGACTCTGGTATCAGGGAAGACCACTTCAATGACATGCTTAGGAGGGAGATATGGAAATCTATGGTGGCTCTACGTGTCATGGGAGAGAAATACATAGATCTATCAGTGCTGCTTATCAGAAGCAACTGGAGTCCAGAGAATAAGCAATCAATGGTCATGGAGTTGATTGAATGCGAGAAGACTGTTGGCATAGCCGACGTTGTTGGACATGTTGCCATCGACAAAATGGTTTGGAGATGGAAATCTGACCACGTTGTACCGACCTTATTGGGCATCAAGGATAAAATTGATGGCGGGGCTGACCGTGATGAGATCATCAAGGATATTGAAAGCCTACCAGCGATGGTTGTGGACCAAGGCGGCAAGCGTAGAGACATAAAAGAGATCTGCGATGAGGCTGAGAAGTGGGGAGAGGCCCAAATAGCAGGCACGGACTCTAAGATCATAGAAGTTACTACCGGGATTCAGATTTTTGATCGTTTTGCCACACATATCCAGCCCTATGAGTATGTTTTGGTATGCGCTCGCACCTCCCATGGAAAAACATCGTTTATGGAGGGCATGGTGGGGCACAATCTGCGTCGGGGGCTCAAAATTGCCTATTTTACCATCGAAAGTAGCGATAGATCAGTCATTCAGCAGATAGCCTCTCAATATTCCAGTGTAAACCTTCGCTTTTTACGAGGCGAGGTGTATCAAAAGCAGCGTTCGTACTTCGAAGCCCTTAAAGAGTTAAGGGAAAAGCCTTTATTGGTGTTTGACAGAGAGACTCAGCTTGAACAGATACAGGCAAAGTGCAGAATGCTCGCATCATCCTTCAAACCAGACGTGGTTTTCTTGGATTACATCAACATCATTGGATATAAGGCAAATGGATCATATGAAAAGATGAGTGCATTGAGTGAACAGATGATCCCATTGCGAAAATTGCTTGGTTGTGCGCTGATTGTGGGTGCCCAACTCAATCGTGGCAACGAAAAGGATGATCGCAGGCCAGAAAGAACCGACTTGCGGGACTCTGGATCGCTGGAAGAGGATGCTCACCGCATTATTGCCCTATATCGACCCACAAAAGACCGTAAAGGGATGGAGCAAACTTTGGGTCAGAGCATCTATGACTATGAGTTGCTTCAACTTAAGCTTCGTGATGGACCGTGTGCGGCATGCGATATCAAATTCTCTGCTCCATATACCAAGTTCTATGAGGAGAACACACTTGCACCTGTGGGCGGTAACATAAAATAGGCTAAAACAACTCAATTTTCTTCTAAAACGCACTAAATAGTGGTTGACAAACTCTATTTTTGTTATAAAATATACAGATAATGACTAGGAGTGAGTCCATTAACCAAGCAACACCCATACTAAGTAGTAGAGGAGTCTACATCATACGAAATATCGTTAATGGCATGAAATATGTAGGATCTACTAGACATACGTTCTTTTATAGATTCGGTCAACATCTAAAGGATTTAGAACTTAGAAGACATCATAACTTTCTATTACAGAGAGATTACAATAACGTTGGTATGAGTGGATTCGAATTAGACGTGTTAGAAGAATGCGATGCTTCTGCGTGTGTAGAAAGAGAACAATTTTGGATAAATGAACTGAAACCAGAATATAACATTAGAAACAACCAAAAATCTGGCGCTCCACTTGGATATAGAATCCGCATTAGAGAGAAAATGAATCTTAGATAACAGCGTAACCAAATAATTATAATGGCAATTCACGTACCTGACACCACCTCAGCTGAAGTAAATTCTGGATTTCTAGGAGCGCCAGTTGATCTAGATCCTAAGACACTAGAAGTAGGTAACCGTACTGTTAAAGATGCTGAATCAGGTATAACTATTTGCGACTCATTGGTTTGGGCATGGAACAAGGGCATTTATAATGCCGCTCGCATCACCGCAAAGATCAATGGAGAGCGCCCGTGGGGTAAGCAGCAACTCAAATCAAAAGGCAAAGGGTACAAGCGGAATATCAGCACCCGGTTTCTGATGCAGCAGTGCTCCAAGGTATCGCCACGATTTTATACCCCACTCAAACAGGCCAGTACCCTTACTGCCGCGAGTCTGCCAGATGGTTGGCCGGATGGACCTAAGAAAACCGACGCTTATCGCAGACTTACGACCGATACCATTCGGGCATGGAACAAGTGGGATTACTTCATCGAGGGCGCGGCCCGAGAGATTACCCAGTTTGGGTTGGTCTACGCTGCGTGGTTCGACAAGTATGACTGGAGACCGAAGTTGATTCGCATGGACAAAGGATTCGTTCCCCAAGGCACTGAGTTGATGGACGACAACTTCCCCTTCTTCTGCGTCAAATGGCAGTATCATCCCAATGAACTGCTAGAACTACTGAAGGCTAATACTGAGGCCAAACGTAGTGAGTGGAAGAAGGACGCATGCGTGTCAGCCATCAACAAAGCTACCCCTCCCCCAGTCGGACCTACCTTCGACAAATGGAGGGACTATGAGGACCTGATCAGACAGTCGGTCTGGTCCATCGCTTACTACAAGGCGATGCGCTTGGTAGATACCTACCATCTGTTTGCCCGCGAGAATACTGGCAAGGTTTCCCACTACATCTACTGGAGAGACGGCACCAAGACCGGGATGGATAACAGTAATCAGGACAGCCGGTTACTTTACGAATACCTTGACGAGTACGACTCCATCCTTGAAGCCTGCCAAGCCATCCCATTTGGGTATGGTGACGGATCGGTGCAGGGCGCATGGGGCGTGGGACAGTTGCTCTTCGATATGGCCAGCCAAGTTGAGATCGCCCGCAATGAGGCGATGGATGCCCAGTCAAACCAAGGCAAGTTGAAATTGACGGTGGACGAAGGCAAGAACATCAACGATGTTAAACTGACTGTCAATGATGATCTTATGACCGTGTCAGGCGCGCAGTTCGCGTCACCCGGTTCCGCCACCCCGACAGACCCCACGGGGTTCAAGCTGCTCGATGATGAATTCACGATGTGGGCCATGCAGATCGTGGGCAACTATGTCCCACCGATTCCGCTGCAACCATCCGACACCAAGGCAGCCGCCATCAACGCTGCGCAGGCTTCCGAGCAAGAGGTGCAGAACAACAACCTGACGAACTTCCTGAAGCATATTGCCCTGATGATTTCGAACATGGCCAAGCGACTGGCGGACAAGGAAAGCCCGGACGAGGATGCGCGGGAATATCGCAAGAAACTACTTGATGAATGCCACCTCACAGAAGAGGAGATCGGTATCCTCGCCAACCAGCCCGCTATCACCACCATTGCCGAATTCACACCATCAGTGGCTGCGGCACGCGCTCAATTTGCATCCACCCGTCTTGCAAACCCGATTACTGCCGGTCTATACAACCCCCGAAAGCTTGAGGAGATCCAATCGCAAGCGGTACCAGGGGGAGCCGCCGTCCTAGAATATGCCATGGTTCCTGAGCCTGACGAGACGGTCGCGGTCAACGCCCAGCACGAGCAGATCTTGGAGAACATGTCACTGATGTTTGGCAAGGATGTTCCAGTGCTGGCCCAGAATAACGATATCGTCCATCTCCAGACCCTGAAGCAGCCGATGGAAGAGGTGGCCACAACCGACCACATCGAGGCAGCCCAGTCCACCCTTCGCCATGCTGCCGGTCACTACAGCGCAGCGGTGGCTAAGAAGTCGTTCCAAGGCAACGATGCCAACACGTGGAAGCAATGGATGGCTCAGGTTGACAAGGTCCTGATGCAGTCGATCCAGAAGAGGAATCAGCAGCAGGCCCTCGCAGCCCAGCAACAGCAGATGCAGGCAGGTGGGGCTCCGGTTCTACAGCCTCCTCCCCAGACTCAGGAACCTCAGCAACCTCCGCAGCAGATCCAACCCCAGCCTCCAGCTCCTGAACCTCAGGCTCCTCCTCCGCCTCCGGGTCCTCCCGAACCTAAGGTGAGCCACACCGTCAAGACCAAACATGATCCGGTGACAGGACGGATGATCGAATCAACCACCACCCAAAGCCGGGGTGGGTAATAAAGTAGATAAAGTAGATTTAGTGGAGAGAATATCCTTGACAAAGCAAAGATGCTCTGGTATTGTCCGTAAAGCAAAAACTGTATGACACCTACACTGACAAAGCGGGTAGCCAACGCATGGCGGTCTTTCTTCACCTCCTTCGAGGGACAGGAAGGATTAGCTTATATCTTGGCCAATCGTCCCGCGCTTGATGAGAAGAACTGGCAACGTGCCGCTGGGTTTGAGGAATTCCAACGGCGCATCAATGAAATCTTGGAGCACGATCTTGCCCGCATTTCCAAAGAAGACGATGAAGACCGACTGAAGTCTTAACCAACCCAACCATGCCCGACGTTACTACTGAACATTCCGCAGCTATTGAACAGAAGACCACCACCGTCAATTCGATTGGCGGGGACACGCAACATGAAGTGGACTCCATCATGGATTCCATGCCCGCATTCTTGGAGAAGAAGGGCGTGGATCTTGAGACTGGTGAGAGAAGCACACCTCCTCCTCCCGAGCGCAAGACCGAGCCGGTCGAGCCCAAGACTGTGGTTAAGACTGAGGTTAAGACTGAAGCCAAGGCCGATACTCCTCCCCGTGGAGAAGGTGGCAAGTTTGTCAAGTCGGAGCCAAAGCCCGAACCCAAGGCCGACAAGTTTGAGGACCTGTCTGACGAGGGAATCAACAAGGCCGTCGAGTCCCTGAAGACCGGCAAACAGGAGACAAAGGAACGTTTCGCCACGGTACTGCGAGAGTTGAAGCAGGAGCGCGAGTCGGGCGCAATGACCAAGAAGGAATTCGAGGCCGCGAAGACTGAACTGGCCGAGGCTAAGAAAGCCGCCGAGGAAGCATCCAAGAAATCCGTCGTCCCGGAGGACGTGCAGAAACAGCAGGCAGCCGAGAAGGAAGAGTTGGCCATGTTCCGTCGGCAATACCAGCTGGAACAGGACCCGGAGTTGAAGCGTAACTTTGACGATCAGGTCGCCGCCACTGAGGAAGCAATCGGCAAGACCATGCTCGATGCGGGCATTCCCGCCAAGGCGGTAGAACTGATCAAGTCCTCGGGAGGTTGGGCTGCGTTCTCCAAGTCCCGAGTGCCCATGGCGTGGAACGAAGTCAACGATGATGGTGAGACGGT
>QGNH01001353.1_pt1 | contig 32014 bp, 39 predicted proteins | sample 1735481 | NCBI WGS metagenome assembly QGNH01 (sample SAMN09239004, study PRJNA386568) | Viral metagenome, whole genome shotgun sequencing project. | reverse complement strand
CGCTCTATTCCAACACGACAGGCGGTAACAACGTCGCCAATGGATTGTGGGCGCTCTTTTCCAACACGACAGGCGGTAACAACACCGCCAATGGAATGTATGCCGGCTACAACAATTCCGTTTCTCTCCAAACCATGTCCTACAGTACATTCCTTGGTTATGGTGCAAATTCCAGCATTGACGGCGTAACCAACTCCACAGCCATCGGTAACGGCGCACAAGTCACCGCCAGCAACGAGGTTGTGATTGGAAATTCCTCCGTCACGAAGACGGTGTTGAACGGCGCCATCGCTATCGGCGGAGCGACGGCGATCGGGTCCGACCGGTCGTACTATCTTCCTTCCTACACCGTCACGACGCTGCCGGCGGCCGGAACCGCAGGCCGCATGGTCTTCGCCAGCAATTGCCGGATGTTCAACGGCGTCGGCCTGCAAGAAGGCACCGGCGCCGGCACCGGCGGCCTTGTCACCGACAACGGCACGGCCTGGAAAATCGCCGGCACCAACGTCACTGCAATCGCGTAATATCCAACTTTGGAAACTCCATCATGACCTTTCCGTCCAATGCCTATGTCTACGAATTTCTCTATCGCGGCCAGCCTCCAGGTAGTACGCAAGCGCCGGATTATCACGTAATCGTGGCGGTTCCCGGAACCGATGTTTTCGGTGATCCTATGCTGTCCTATAGCCAGGCGATGACGCCGGAGCAGGCGGGGGCAGGGGGCCTTGCACTGCCGACCCTTATTGCCGGAATCAATACGGCGTTGACGGCGCAGATTGCGACACTCCAGGCTGAAAACGCGACACTCCAGACCGCAAAGTAGAAAAGCTGATGAAAGATCTCGATGCGGCAAAAGCGCCTGTTGGATCTGGCAAGAAATGAGTGCAAAGGCAGCCAAGAAAATTCGTTTCGATCCCGGCGCCGGGGAGCGGGACAAAAATACAAACCTTGACCGCGACGAAGAGTTGTCGGGCAAGGAAGATATCCGTGATGCTCTGCTCGACCTCTATAAGGATATTGAGAAGGGCTTCGACGAGCAGGCCGATCGTTCCGACGGCAATTTAGACTATTGGGATTGTTATAATTGTGTGCTTGGTGACAAGCAGTTCTATCAGGGCAACTCAAAAATTTTCATTCCCATAATCTTGAACGCGGTAAACGCGCGCAAGACGCGGTTCGTCAACCAGATGTTCCCGCAGTCGGGTCGCTATGTTGAAGTGACAACAGAGAACGGAGACCTTCCCCAGGCCGAGATGGCGCTGCTTGAGCACTATGTCCGGCGCGCAAAGCTGCGCACGCAGGTCGCTCCCGCGTTGATGAAGAATGGTGATATCGAAGGGCAGTACACGGTGCAGGTTACATGGCAGTCACGCACGCGCCATGTGGTTCACCGGGTTAAGCGGGCGCCGGAGATTGAGGGGCTTGCTCTTAGTACCGGGGAGGAAGAGGACGAGATTGAGGATATCGAAGAAGAGGTAATCAAGGACTCGGGGCCGGGGGTATTGGTCATCGCCGATAGCGATCTTCTCGTGTTGCCGGCTACGTCAAATAGTCTTGAGGAAGCTCTGCATGAGGGGGGTTCGGTCACAACCCTTTGCCGATGGACCACTGCCAAGCTCAAAAAGATGATCAAAGAAAAGCATATTGAGAAAAAAGCCGGCGAGGCGATGGTTGACGAGATGCGTAAAGAGGGGCGCTCAAAACCGATCGACAAACCGAAGGAGATGGTGGATGCCGCAGGAATTAAAGGAGACGGGCGCGGTAAGTATGCTCTTGTGTACCGAACTTGGACAATGCTTACGCTCGATGGCGAACGACGACTTTGTTTAGTATATTTCGGAGGGCAAGACAAAATACTCGGGTGTAAACGCAATCCGTATTGGTCAGATCGAATTGATATTATCTCCGCGCCGGTCGAAAAAGTTGAGGGCGCGTTCAAAGGTCAAAGCAAGATCCGGCTCGGCGTAGCTGATCTCCAGTACCAGGCGAACGACGCGGCGAACGAGGGTATGGACAGCGCGGCGTATGCGCTGATGCCCATTGTGCTTACTGACCCCGAGAAGAACCCGAATGTCGGCAGTATGATAATGACACTCGCCGCCATATGGGAGACAAGCCCCGGCGATACGAAGTTCGCGCAATTTCCCGCGTTGTGGAAGGACGCGCTCGAGATCGTCGCCACCGCGCAGGCGATGATTTTTCAAACGCTCTCGGTTAACCCCGCGCAGATTACTAATGCCCAGGGAGCAAAAAAGAAGCCTTCGCAAGCGGAGATTGCCAACGAGCAGCAAGTTGATATTTTGACGACCGCGGACGCCGTGACGGTGATCGAGGAAGAAATCCTTTCGCCGATGCTCGGGTTTATGCTGGAGCTTGACCACCAATATCGGGATAAGCCTTTGCTCGTGCGCGAGTATGGTGAAACGGGGTTACGCGCCAATATGCAGGAAATTGAGCCGGTCAGCATGGGGCGGGCCTACCAATTCCGCTGGTACGGGGTGGAGGCCGCGCGCAACGCGCAGCACATGCAACAACAGATTGCCGGGATCAACGTGCTTCGCGGTGTCCCGCCGCAGATGTATAAAGGTTACGTGCTTGACCTTGGCCCGGTGCTCGCCCAGATGATCGAGAACATGTTCGGCCCGCGTCTGGCGCCGTTGACGTTTAGGGATATGCGGATGGAGCAGAGTGTCGATCCGCAGACTGAGAACCAGCTGCTCGGACAAGGTATGCTTGTGCCGGTGCACGCGATGGACGACATTCAAAAACACATGCAGGCGCACATGCAGGCAATGCAGATGACGGGAGACCCGCATGGGGTTATAAAGGTTCATCTTGCCGCCCACATGCAAATGCAGCAACAGCAGCAGATGGAGCACCAACAGGCTATGCAGCCCCAGCCCCGGCCGGGGCCGGGGGGTGGACAACCTAAGCCCGGTGCGCAGCCGGGGCAAGTAAGGAACGCGCAACAACCCCCCGGTGCGATGCACCAAGACCAACTCCACACAGGAATGCCGAGATGAGCACGCTCGTTAAAGTAGCAGGGTCAAATGTGACAGTTTCAGGAACCCCGGGGAAACTCACCGTGACCGAGGCCACTTGGCTCGGGGCCGAGGGGGTGACAATCACTGACAAAGACGAATTTCTTAGCTTCTGCGGGGCGATATACTCGGAAGCGGCGTCCGCGTGGCCGGGCATTCAGCTCATGGATATAATGCTCAAGCTATAGGAGAAGGCAGAATGGCCGATAAGCAATTCGTCGAAGGCCTGGTCGCTTCGGCGGCGAATCCTGAGGAGCTTCTTGCCGCCCAGCATGCAGCGGCGCAGAAGCTCTTAAGGTTTGACGGGGAGCGATATCCTACGGACGGCTGTGCCATTACGCTTTCGTGCCTTCTCCAGGCCGCAGGCATCGATGTGGCGGACACCTACTTGGCCTTGTCGCTCGGGGTCCTTCTTGAGCGGCGAGGATGGATGCGGGTCGCTTGCGGGAGGCAAGAAAAGGGCGACGTCGGAAGCACCTGCGGGGGGGTGATAAACCACGGTACAGACCACATATTCCTGGTTCTCGAGGCTATGGGTAAGGACGAAATGGTTGTGGCCGACAACCAAGCGCCAGTTCCTCATTTCCGGTATGCCAGCGGTAAAGGTGGTAAAACGCCAACCAAGTTCTTCTTGCGAGCGCCGGGGGCGAAAAGTTGATGCGCAGCGCCCCGCGGGTTATCCTCGAATTACTCGCCGTCGTCGTTTGTGTGGCCGGCCTCCCGTTCGCGTTGGTGTGGGGGGTCGGTGCCGAAATTAGACTTAGAGTTGAGACGAAGCGCCGGCGCCGGCGTATGTTTCTCGACACTGTCGGGAGGATGACGGAACTTGACTATATTATCCACAACATGAGCGGTACACCACGATGTTGAAGTGGATCTTGATTGCCGGCGTATTTGTCGCGGGCGTGGTCGCTACGCTCGCGTGGCTGCTGCGGGAGCTGATGCAGATCCCGCCAATTCCGTTTCATTGAGGCCGCCGCGGAAGCACCTGAAAGGAAACGCTAGTGATTACAACAGCGCAAGTGGCTGCAATCAGCCGGTACGTGGGAACTTTCATAGCGGGCGCGGCAACCGCCGCTGCGGGGTGGGGCATCATTTCAACAGATAACGCTGCGACAATTCAAACATCGCTCGGCCATATTGTTAACGGTGTCCAGGAAATCACTGTTGGCGTAGCGCCCCTGGCCGCGATTGTGCTAGGGTGGTACGGCACATGGACCGCAAGTCACAAAGCCCAGGCCCGGGCCGTTGCCGCGACCGGGGCCATAATCGTCACAACGCCCCTAATTGCGGCCACGACGGCAGAAAAAAACATTGTTTCCTCGAATGATTACGAGGTCGTGCCGAAATGAGTTTTGCATCTGATCTCGCCGCTATCCAAACTGATGCACCGACAATCACAAAAATTCTGGCGGGTGCAAAATCATTCAATTGGGATGGTCTTCTAAATATGTGGTCGTCGGAACCGATCCAGCAGCGTGTTGGCAACGGGGAATCCGCGGTGATGATCATTCTACAAATTGCCGGTCTGTTCCTTCCCCCGGAGGCGGTGGTTATAAATGATCTTGAACTCGCTGACGAAGTGGTCGAATTCCTCGGGCCGGTGTTCGGGGCGGTCCTGACCGGCCAGGCTCCCGATGCAAACATCGCGGATTTGTGGCCGTCAACCAATTGGAAAGGCTAAGCAAAATGAAACCCTCCACGCTTTTTATTCTCGCCATGTTTGCTCTGACAGGTGCGGGCCTCGCGGCGTGCGCCGAAGTCACGTCGGGAATTAACTCGGTTTCGGCCGCTCTCTCGACGCCGGCCGCAACCCAAGCCGCGGCCAATATCAAATCGGTTACCCTCAGCTTCACCTGCTCCGTTGCCAGTGTCTCGGCCGTCGAATCGCAGATCGCATCCTTGGTTGCAACCAGCCAGGCGGCAGTCAAGGATTCCCAAACCGTATGTCTCGCGTCATCGGGCCTCTGCGATGCGCTGGGCGGCACCGCATCGCTTGCGGCGTGCACGGCTTCGTTGACGGGGGGAACCGGCCCTTGAGTTCCGCGTTGGTCGTCGCGTGGTTTGTTTTCGCCACTCCGGGGCATCCGGCGGTAGCAAAGCAGATCAAAGTCGAGGCGAGGGCGTGCCATTTGCCGGCTGTTCGCGGGGCCTACCCGGTCAATGGGGATTGGGTCGTAGGAACCTTTAAAGTGGTATGCAAATGACTTTCGACTTATCCGTAAACCTCGGGCAAATGATTACGCTCTTCGGGTTTTTGGCCGGGGGGATCGGGGCATTTGTATCGACGAGGGCAGATTTGTCGGCGCAAGCGCGGCGACTTTCGTTTGTGGAATCGGAGATGCGCAAGCAAACTGACATTCTGGTTGAGTTTGCTCGGCAAGACGAACGACTTAGAGCATTCGAGCATAGGCTTGATCACCTGGAGCACGGGGTAGCTTGACTTATACCTTTATTCTACGGTAAATTAGACACCTGTCGATTGGCCGCCGTAAGTGGCCCCCGTCCCGCCGACGTAATCGGCGCCCGCCTAGTGGCCGTAAACCACCGGAGAAAATGCAGTGACAATTGGACCGCGAGACCCTGATGAAGAACCGGATGACATCCAAATCGAAGATGGCGATGAAGGCGAAGATGCCGGACAGCTCGACGACGAAAGCGGGCGCGAAGCCGGTGGGCAAGAAGACGAAGACACCGAAACCGATGAAGGGTTAACGGCCGAAGACGAAAGTGGCGAAGAGCCACCTCGACGGAGCCGCGCGACTTCCGCAGTTCTGAAAGCGCGCGAAACCGCTAAATCCGCTGCTGAGAAAGTCGATCGGTTAGAACGAGAAATTCAGGAACTTCGCACGGAGCGCCAGCAACACCAGGCGCGGATGCAAGAAGAGACACCTGATCAAGAGGCCGCGAGACTGTCGCTCATGGGCGCAGAAGAGCGGTTGGATTACAAGCTTGGAAAAGCCCAGAAGGCTCAAGAGCGTCAGATCAATATGTACCGCTTTGAGGCCGCGGATAAGGCCGACAGAGCGGCATACGAGGCGAAAGGGTCCTATGACCCGCGCTTCAAACGGTATGGGAAGGAAGTTGAAGACCTGTTGGCCGTCGAGAGGCGCGCGGGTCGGGACTTTTCGCGAGAGACGGTGCTGAAGTTTGTTCTTGGCCAAAAGGTTTTGGACAACGCCAAGAACATCAAGACGCAACAGGCCGCCGGCCGGAAGAAGGTGGCGAGCCAACGGACGCAGGCAGGCGACGGGCGAAGTGATCATGCGGCGCCGCGTGGTCGAGCGGGCCGGGGAAATTCGCTCGACGATCTCGAGCGCAGGCTCGATGGAGTCGAAATTTAGAATGTCGGCGTAGGGTGCCGGCTTAGGAGTAAACTACAATGCCGGTTAACAGTTCGGGCGCATTTCAAGCCGATGTCGAATCCTATATTGCACAGAAAACGCTCCCTCTCGCCAGACGGCGCTTAGTAGCGTTCCAGTTCGGCGACCCCTTGACTCTCCCCAAAGGACGCGGCGTCGTTTACCAAGCCGCTCGGTGGAACCGCGTACCGCTGCCTTACGCGCCACTTTCAGAAGGTGTCCCGCCGGCCGGTCAGGAAATGTCCGTTACGATGGTCACGGCGACCGTGCTTCAGTGGGGTGACAAAATCACCATCTCGGATATAGCGGAGATGACGATCAAGCACCCTATGTTCAGTATCGCCAAAGAGCTTTGCGCGCTTGCCGTGGCGGAAACTTTAGACCGCAACACATATAATAACCTCATGGGCGGGACACAGATCAACTACGTCAACTCCCGCGGCGCCCGTGCTAACCTCGTTGCCGGGGATGTGCTCAACCTCCACGAGATCAATCGCCTTTACGCGCAGTTATCCAATCTCGGCGCGCCGAGGTACATGGGCGACGAACAGACAAACGAAAAGATCGCGGCCGAGTCCGGCGGCTCCAAGGCTTCGGCCGACCCCCGAGGACTTCCTCACTACACCGCTATTGTTCATCCCTTCGTCGTGCAAGACGTGAGGGAGAATTCGACATTTGTCACGGCTTCTTCTTACAGCGATATCAACAAGCTATACAATGCTGAAATTGGCGAGCTTGGCGGCATTCGGTTCTGCGAGTCAAACATGGTCCCGTTCTGGACCGGCAACGCGCTGATTCAAGGTGTCGCGGGGAGTGCCGGGGCACTGGCGACCAACGCCACCTATTATACGATCGTTACCGCGTCTGACACGCAAAACCAGTATGAAAGTTGGATCACGCAAGTCTCGGCCGCAACGAGCGTCGCCGGCCCGAACGGCTCAATCGCGATCACCTTGCCCTCGACCCCGACAGGCTTCACCTTCAATGTCTACATCGGCACTACAACCTCGCCCGACAACTTGGCGACGACCGCGGCTGGTCCTACGACCGGCCCCTTGCAAGGGCAGGCGACGCAGCTCGCGGGCGGGCAAACTGTCATCCTGACAGGTATTGGTGCCTCGCAAGTACCGCCGGCTGCACCGGCAGCCGGTGTCACCGTCTACCCGACCCTTGTTTTCGGGCGCGGCGCTTACGGGCAAATAATGCTCGACGACATCAAATATACGTTTCTGAAAGATGCTGACAAGTCGGACGTGCTCAACATGTTGCGCGTGGTAGGCTGGAAGGTTATGTACGGCACAATTTTGTTGAACCAGTTGTTTTTCGGCAGGATCGAGTCAACTTCGGCCTTCTCCGGCACCTTCGGGTAGGGAGTAAGCAATGGCGCTTCTCCCGGTTGGAACAAAGCTGACGACCAGCCTTAGCGGGCTGGTTTTCCTGCGCAGCGGAATGAACCCCGCGGATACTGCCGCGTTGCAGGCGAGTATCTTGGATGACAAACTTGCCGCGGTCGTGCCGCCCGGCACCCCGCGTATATGGCCGGGTGCCTTCGGGCAGGGGCAGCTCTACATTCCCCGTCGCGGGGTGCTCAAGATTGAGCCGGGGGACGTCATCGCTGTTGATGCGTACGGGTGGCCGATCCTGATCTCTCACTACTCTATCGCCGCCGCCGCTACTTCCTGGGATACATGATCCATGGCCAAGAACAAGCTACTTGAGAAACCGAAGATTCCCCCGGGGCATGTGCGCACTCGGGATATTGACTTGTCCGTCTTGACTGCCACCGAAATCGCTGCTCTGAAGCAAACGGCCGAAGTCCGGCTTATGGCTAAACTGAAAGTCGACGCTGAAGAAGAATTCCTCAAGCAGGAAATGGACCGGCTCGAGAAAACCCGGTATCCAAGTCTCGTGGAAGAGATGCGGGAAGTTCGCATCAATCTTGCGCTCTACGCCGACCGTATTTTGCTCGACGGCCGTTCCTACTTCCACGGGGAAGTTTATCACGTGCCGAAGTCCGTCTATGATGTGATCAAAGACTGTGAGGCCGCTTCGTTTCGTCATGATGATGAGGTTCACGGCGACCCGGATGCCAATTTTTACAGGCGTAATCGGGCGCGGTATAACTTATCCGCGCGTACAGGTGCGGCAACCGGCACCACGGGTGCGCCCGCGAGGTTTTGAGAGTTTTATGTCAGACAGGTCAGAGGCACGTATGGTCGATCTACCCCCCGAGAAGACTACATCCGAGGTGAACGCCGGCACTATGCCTGCTATCGGCATTTCAGTCTCGCACCAAATTGGCGAGGACCGCAACGTCGTCTTCCAATGCTTCGTCCCTTTTGACTGCCCACCGGTCGAACTTGACGCGGCGCTCGACAAGGTGTTCAGAGCGTCCAGCCGGCAAAAGGCTGCCATCCGGTTGCCGCAGGCAAAACTTGACCTCACCCGGCTGAGGAAGGGGCAGAAGCGCGCCGCCGAGCGCATCGTTGAAGTCCGCCACACTTACGAGATGACGGACCAGACGGCGCGAGAGATGCACACAGCGAGCGGTCGCAGGACCGACTATAAGCCTACTGCGCAGATCGTCGCTGACCGGCAAAAGCAGAAGATCGATCTCGATAATTTAGAAATAGCCATGAAGCGGGGCCGCGAAGATATTGAGCATCTCGAGGAAGAGATTGCTGAACTGGAGAAGATCGTCGCGGGGGGCTAATGCTACAAACGCAGCAAATCATTACCCTTGCGACACAGATCGCCAAATGCCCTGGCTTCACGGTGCAGGCGGGCCAGTTTTTGAACATGATCTTGGCCGACTTGTGCCAAGATTATGACTTCGCCGTCACGCGCGGGGTGGCCAATTTTACCTTCAACTCAATAGCCGGGCAGAATTCCGGCCCCTATGTTTTACCCGCCGACTGGCTGCGCGCAAATCTCAACGATGTATATTACTCCATCCAAGGGGTTCAATACGTTATGATCCCCTTCACTCTCGCCGAGTTTGACTCGTGCGTACAGCAAGCGGGTCTTGCCGCTTACCCCGAAAATTATGCGGTGGATAATTCCCCCATTGCAAACGGCGATGCGCCACTCATGTACGTGTGGCCTCCGGCCGGCGGCTCTTACGTGGTGACAGCGCGCTACCAACGTCAAATGCCTGACATCCCGACGCCGGAGACCAGCGCGGCGATCCCGTGGTTCCCGAACCAGACCTACCTGAAGCTCCGGCTTACCGCGTCGCTTATGGAGCTGACGAACGACGATCGCTACGGCGCAACCATGCAAGCGGCGCTCGCGGACCTCGACGCCTACCTGAAGATGAAGGACGACCGGCAAGTTGTGAAGACCGTCGAGTTGGATCGCCGTAGGTTCGGTAAGAACTTTGACCGGCTGAAAAACACGAAGCTTGTGGGGTGGTGAGACGTGTCCCTCGCCAAAACTCAGCCGCTTCGCTTCTCCCCCGCCGGCTTGTGCGACTCGCTCGATGAGACCGACACGAACCCCGGCGGTTGTGCCGTTCTGCAAAATCTCATCCCGGACCCTTCTACACAGAACATATGGACCTGCCGCCCGGCTTCGCTATTGGCGACGGCCTTCGCCGGGTTCACGACGCCGGGCGTAATTTCGGTCTTCAAGATCGTGGGCTCGTATGTCTACGGGCTGGTCGCCAGCGGCGCGACAGCCGGCTACGACCAGCCCTTCGTCTATAACCTCGCGGCCTCGGCTTTCGTCGCCTTGACCGGCGTCACGTCGAGCAACGTGCCGGCGACACAAGGGACGACGGGAGAATGGACGCCGCCGACGATGGACATTGTCGGGACCTATGTCGTTGTCACACACCCCGGCTTCAGCGGGGTGACGGACTACATCGGGTGGTTTAACATTTCCAATCCCGCGGCGCCCGTGTGGGCTGCGGGCAACCTTACCAGCGGCACCCATATATCCTTCACGGTTGTCCCTGCATGGGTTTGCCAGTTCAACGGCCGTGCATTCTACGGTATCAACCCGCCGACCGGGCAGCCTTCGGTCATTATGTCCGACTCTCTCAACCCGCTAAATTGCTCGAACGCCGGCCAAGCTTTGACATTCTATGACAACAAGCCTCTTACCGCGGGTGTCGGCCTGCCGCTTAATAACCAACTTGGTGGCATCATCCAGGCGCTTCTTGTCTTCAAAGGCAACAGTAACATCTATCAGGTCACGGGCGACTACGCCGCGAGTAGTATCGCAATCAACACGCTCAACTCCGCTGTCGGCACGCTGGCGCCGCGGTCGATTGCGGCGACCCCTGTCGGCGTGGCTTTCCTCGCCGCGGACGGCATACGCATCATCGACTTCAACGGGGCCGTAAGCGACCCTATCGGCAGTGGCGGTGCGGGGGTCGTGGTACCCTTCCTGACGCCGGTTGCTTACTCGCGTGTCTCGGCCGCTTGCAACGCACAAGTTTATCGCATTAGTGTGCAGAACTCGCGCGTTGCGGGTACGCCTTATCAAGAATATTGGTATGATATTGTTCGCAAGGTGTGGTCAGGTCCGCATACGCTCCCGGCCGGCATGATTGGCGTTTACGGGTCGGAGTTCGTCGTGGCGCCGGTCGGCGTGCCTGCTCAATTGTTTTTAAGTAAAGTAGTACCGGACTCGACGACTAGTTCGACCGAGAACGGCGCACCCATGCTAGCGGTGTTTCAGACAACTGTAGTTCGGGACAATGAGCAAATGGCCATGTCTGAGATCGCGGAGATGCAGGTGAAGACTACATCCGTAGCTTCGGTTACAGGTATCCAGGTTTCGGCGCTCGACGAGAACGGGTCGGTCTTGAACACGGTTTTCTACGCTTTCGCAGCGGTGGCTACGCTTTGGGGAAGTTTCAGGTGGGGGGATGCATTGTGGGGAGGCGCGCAATCGGGGGTTTACCCGAGGCCTATTAGCTTTAACGCACCGGTCGTGTATAACCGGCTGGCGGTGAACGTGGCGTTCGTCTGCGGCAACGGCTTCCAGATCGGCGACATTTTCATTCGCCGGCGCGTGCTGGGCTATATGCAGAAGGAAGTAGGATGAGACTTTTTTTAGCAGCCCTGTTTTGGTTTTATTCAAGTGTCGTCGGGGCAGCGACAATTTGCGCGAGCGTGCCTTTTACGTTCATCAACGGCGTAACGGCGGACGGCACACAGGTCAACGCGAACTTCGCCGCTCTTATAAGCTGTGTCAATACATACGCGGCGCACAACGGGGCGAACAGCGACATCGCAAGCCTGTCGGCGCTAACTTCGGGCAGCCTCATCTTACCGGGGCAGTATGCCTGGACTGCGGCCACGAGTATCGACCCGGGATTCTTAGCGTGCGACGGGTCCGCGGTGAGTCGGACGACCTATGCCAACCTGTTCGTCGCTATCGGTACGACTTATGGAGCCGGGGATGGCTTGACGACGTTCAATGTCCCCGATTTGCAGGGGCGCGTTTTGGCGAGCGTGGAGGGAACGACGGGGAGGCTGACCGGCGCGGATAGTGTCGGCGAGGTGGTAGGGGTGCAAAGCAGTGTTGTGCAGCAAGCCAACCTGGCAAATTTCAGTCTTCCCGCATCGACGACGTTTTCGCTCCTTGCCTCCGGCACTAACGGTGGCCGGCATAGTTTCGACTCCAGCGGTGAGTATACAATTATTTGGCAAAACTCAGCCGGCGTCGGCGTCGGATATAATCTCCCTCTTGTGGGCACGATATCTCCCAACGTCACCTCCGGCGGCTCCGGCACACCGCTCCCCACTGTGCAGCCGACAATGGCTGCACAGTGCGAGATCAAATACTGACTCCTTGCTTAGTGAACTAGAGCAGGGTATAAATCTTGAACCAAACAAAGGGCTTCCTTATGAATCGTCTCATCAAATTATTGATTGCCGTCGCATTATCGGGCTTTTCAGCTCCAACTTTCGCCGCCAATCTGCCGCTGAGCGCCGGGCCGCAGGACCCGAGTCAGATCCAGGCGACGCTCAACCAGCTCATCCTGGGTATCAACTCCGGTGTGGATGGCCTGCTCGGCTCAACCCCCGGCACGCCCGCGACCACGTTGACGACCATCCAGCCCCTCGCGACCTACACGCTTCCCGGCGGCCTCCTTGCAAGCGGCGGGCAGGGCATTCATATCCATTGCTGGGGCGTCAACTCGGCCGATGCGAACGCCAAAACCCTGACCTACTCGTTTGGCGGGTCAACATTGGCGCTGATTGTCACCGGGTCAGGCAATACTTGGCAGAGCGACTTCTACGTTTACAAGACCGGCGCTTCCGCGCAGACTGCTGAAGCGCACGCCGCCACCGGCACAACCAACGTGGCATCCGCGCAAGGTGCGTGGACCGTAACCGATACCTCGGCAATTACGGTGCTCATTGAAGGCACGGCGGAGACTTCCGGCACAATGACACTCAACGGCAGCTATATTGAACAGATCAAGTGAGGGCATGATGGCAAAGCACAAAGAACATGGCAAAGGACTGCTCGCTGGTCTGAAGACTCACTCGCCGCCGGTCGATGACGCCAGCCGTAAGCCAAAGGGGGGGCATGTCAACCAAGATGCGACCCGCAGTGAGCCATCCAAACAAGACGCAACTGTCGGCCCCCGCGTCGCCTGAAGGCACGCTCTATCAGTGGGAGCAATGGTCACTCGTCCTTCCCGAACTGGCGCCGCTGTTCAAGCGCTACTTTGCTGAACTTGGACCGACCGCCGAGGGGCTCGAGCTTGACCCGGACTGGCGACGGTATTTCGAGTACGAGCGCTCGGACATCCTGAAGGTATGGACGGCGCGTGCTCCGCATATTATCGGCTTCGTCCTTTGTCTTTTAACTCGGCCGATGCACTACGACGCACTCTATTGCTTTTCTGACACGGTTTACCTGGCGCCGGAGTGGCGTAAAGGGCTGCGCGGGTATAGGATGGTGAAGCGACTCCTGAGTGCGCTGGAGGGGATGAACGTGAAAGCTTTTCGTTTTGAGACCAATGCGGCGTTCGATCCCCGGGTGGAGCTGCTTTTAAAGCGGCTGGAGTTTGCCCCCGCAGGACTAGTTTTGCAAAGGATGTTCCAATGAGCACCGGTGCAAGTCTGCCGAGTCAGCCTACCACGGCCTATCAACTCCCGACTGCATCGCTGGATCAGGCGCAGAGTAGTGCGCTCGGGAGTACGCAAAGCCTTAGCGCCCTCCAACCGCAGGCTTCGAGTACCGGCTCGCAAATCATGAGCACCGCGTCCAGCCTGCTCCCCCAGGTGCAGACGGCGCTGAACGCCGCGGCCTTCAACCCGAACCTTTACGCGCAGCAGTATCAGCAGCAGCAAGATCAGACCAATGCGACACTCTCCCAGCAGGGGATGGCGGGATCACCCTACGGCGCGGGGCTCGCGGCACAGCAAAATCAGAATTTCAACAACACCTGGAACCAGCAACAGGTCGGGCTTGAGAGTACCGCCGCTAGTACGGCGGAAGGTTTGCTTGGCTCGGCGGCCACAAACGCGCAAAGCGGTCTCAGCACGGCGACGGGTATCACGCAACAGCAAATCCAGGACTACCTTTCTTACCTCGGGGCAGGCTCTTCCGCGACACAGGCGGCAACCGGCCAATATGGTACAGAATCCAGTGCCGCGATCGGCAACCAGCAGCTCGCCAATCAAACGAACCTGGGGATAGGTAACCTTCTCGGCACAGGAGCAAAAGCAGTGGGGTCGTTGTTGTGACATGGCAGGATTCGGCGGTGGTATCGGCAATCTTTTAGGCTCGGTAGGAGGCGGCTTCGCACAGACGGTTGACCCGGCGATTATGGCGATGCTGCAACAAAAACTACAGAACCAATCCAATGCGCCAGCGGGTAATACGCTGTTGCAAATGTACGGGCTTGGTGGTCCGCCGCAGCAGCCGACCGGGCTTGGTGGCTTGTTGAGCAAGCTCGGGATTGGCGGTGCACAACCGCCCGTCCCGCAGGCGCAACCTCAGGGGCAACTGCAAAGTCCATTGGGGGGTGGCCCGCAGCAGCCCCCGCAGCAGCCCCCGCAGCAGCCCCCGCAGCAGCCCCAGCAGCAGCAGCCCCCGCAGCAGCCCCCGCAGCAGCCCCCGCAGCAGCCCCAGCAGCAGCCCCCGCAGCAGCCCCCGCAGCAAGCGCAACCTCAGGGGCAGTTGCCGGTCGGGCAAATGACTCTCGAGCAGATCGCGCGGGCTTGGAGACAGGCGAACCCGCAGGGGCGCCCCGAGGAATTCATGCGAGTGATTAAGACACTCGAGCCGGTCATGAACACGCAAGCGCTTCAGGCGTGGCGGCAAGTGCAACCGCAACTCGCCATCCGCAGGGAAGAAGAAGTGGAACGGTCGCATAGGGCGCAAGAGACGGAGCGCGGCCGAGCGCTCGACACCAAAGTCCAGCTGGCAGAGCAGCACGAAGCCCGACTCAGCGAACAATTTAAAGAACAATTGTCCCTTCACCGCGACGTATTGTCGCACTCTACAAATAAGGACGAGCGCGACTTCGCCTACCGCGCGGCACAAGCCACTCTTAAGACGCAACAGCGGCTTATAAAGGAGAACACGCAGGCCAAGCTGCGCGCGCTTGATCTCGACGCAAAGGCCTCGAGTGTCATGGTGGACCCGGAGGAGAAGCCCCGGTTAATCAAAGAAGCCGCTGGTCAAATCAAGGAGTTGGACAAGCAGCGCGAGGAAATTGAACGAGAGTACAAGACCGAGCCAAGTATCACCCACGAGCCCCCGGCGGCCGAGCGGAAGAGTAATGCGGAGGTGGATAATCGAGCTGACGGGGGAGCGCTGGAGACGGCAAAGCGGAAGCTCAACGGGCTGCTCACGAAGTCGCCCCGAGAGGAAATCGACTATAAGGGCAAAAGGCTGAGATATAAAGGCTCAGGAGATTACGACGACCGAGTAAATTGGGAAGAAATTAAGTGAATGGACACTCCTGTCCGTATCCCTAAGTTCGCTCTCCCGGCGTTCGCTCGCCCTCAAGACAATAGTGCCGGTCCGGCGTTTGCTCGCCCGCAAGCCGGCGATGACAGTTTTGCGGGTAAGCTCCCGGTAGGCGTCGGGCCGCCGAGGCCTCACCCCGAACTGCCGGGCGTCACGCTCGCGCCGGCCGGGGAGGAACTAAGCTCGAAGACCGTTCCCGTAAAGCCTACAGAACTCGATACGGAGGTAAGCCAGCTCTCCCGCGCGCCCGGGGGCATGTTGAAACGCTGGGGTGAGAGCATTGCTAGCGAGTTCGAGGCCGGCCAGGAACAATGGCGACGAGGAAAAGAAACTTTTGGCACTCCGGGAGCCTACACTAGCTTTCTGGATATGATTGAAGGCCCGGTGCGATCGCTCGCGTCTCCTGTGCTTGGCACACTCTACGCCTATGGCGAGGGAGTTGATCCTGGTTATTTCGGTGGCGAACTACCGCACATAGTCACCCCTGTCGGCTCAAACGCCCGGCTCCTTGCAATGATCCGAGGTTCAGAGCCGGCGGCCTCGGCGCCTGAGCGGGCGATAATCAGAGGCTCGAAGATTCCCGAGCCGGCGCCGCAACCGCAGCCGCTTGAACCGCCCGCGGTTGCGGCGCCGAAGCCGCTTGAACCGCCCGCGCCACCTTCCTTTGCCGAAGCGCGCGAGGGGAAACCTCGGCAAGGGATTGTATCGGTTGCGCCGTCTTCCTTTTCCGAAGGGTTCAATCCGCAGTACAAAGATCCCGGCAATCCTTTTTTTACTATCAGAAACGCGCATGGAGATGTTTTAGGGCGTGTATACGGGGGGGTGAGCGGTGAAAAATTCCACATAAAAACAGTCGAACTTACAAATGATTCTACGCCCTCCCCCGCGCTTAAGCGCCAGTTGTCGGCCGCCATCAAAAGGAAATATCCTGACGTCAAACGAGTTATGCATGCAAAAAAACCTGCCCCGGAAATCTGGCCGGGCGCGCCCAAAGCTAAAGCCAAAGCCCCCCTTGCTGAAGGGAAGGCCGTCGGTGCCGCTGTCGCCACAACCGAAGACATTCTCAGGGGCAACATCGCCGATCGTGAGAAGGCATTCATGCTCGCAAAGCCCGGGCGCATTGAGGGCTTGAAACTCGCAGCGAAGAAACTCCAAGCCGTTACGGGCTTTGGCCCGGACGCCGCGTATGCAAAGGGGCTTATCCGCGAAGCGACCGGTCAAGAGACGCGTGACGTCGAGCGCGCAAGCGCGGCGCTCGAGGAATATCGCAAGTTTGTGAACGGGCTCGATCCAGGCGAGCGCTTCGACGTGATTGATTACATTCAACGGCGCACTGAGAAGGCGACCGCCGGCTATGAGCCCTCGCCTGAGATTAAGCCACTGCTCGATACCATTCGCGGGGTCATGCTGAAGTACCGAGGTAAATACGAGGCCGCGTCCGCCACAAACAAGATGCAGTTCGAAGAGGATCATCTTAAGCAGATGTGGCAGGACCCCGAGAAGGCGCGCGAGTTTTTTGCCGGGGGTGGTAAGGAGGGCTCAAGCAGCTTCACGAAGGGGAAGAAGTACGCGACCTATGCGGATGGTATCCGCGCCGGGCTCATCCCCGTGACGACTGACCCGATAGAGATCGTCATCCGCGATATCACCGCAGCCGGCCGCTTTCTCAGTGCGAACGAAGTCATTGAGACCGCCTCTGACGCGGGGAAAGTTATCTACAAAAAGCGCGGCGCCCAGCCGACCGGCTGGGCCGAACTCAAAGGGTGGACGGCCAAAGGCACAAGCCGACACGAGGTTGCTTATGCCCCGCAAGGTTTTGCGACAGTGTGGAACAACTATATCTCGCAGGGAACTAACGGGCCGGTAAGCGGTCCTCTCCTGCGAGGGGTACAGGGTGCCTTCAACTCGATGACGGCCCTGAAGCTCGCCATTTCCGCCTACCACGCGGTGAACATGGTCAAGGAGTCGACCGTGGGCGGCCTCTCGAACGCCATAGATGAGCTTGCCGGGACCGTTGGCGGGACTGCACGGGAGATTGCGCATGGGCATCCTATGGCTGCGGGTCGTGAACTTACCAAAGGAAGTGCTCGAACCGCCCGAGCGGTGGTAGCGACTCCTTTCAAATTCGTCACGTCCGCGATACGCGGGTATCGAGTCCAACGTGCGTACTTGCATGATATTGGCTCACCTCACCTGATGAAAGTTGTCGATCTTGCGGCCAAGGCCAACTTCCGCATGCGGGGAAAAGGCGCCGCGATAGATGAGTACCGCTTCAGCGGCGCGGTCAACCTGTTCACCGCATTCCGGCGCGGCGCACTGAAGCTCGAAGCACAGGCCGCTGCGGCTGATGTCAAGGCGCACCCGGTACTCGGCACCGCGCGAGCGGTCGGTAAAACCCTCGCAAGCCCGTTAGAAACCCTCAACTCACCCCTGTTCAACGTTTACATCCCCCTGATAAAGAACGGCGCGATGTACGACATGATCACCACTTGGCTTAACAAGAACCCCACAGCAACCGAGGCCGAGCAGGTGGCGTTCGCGCGAAAGGCAGCCGACATCATCGACGATCGCTTTGGCGAGATGAACCACGATAACATTTTGTGGAATAAGACCGCCAAACAAATTGCACAGGCCGCGGTCTTCTCCTACTCCTACGAACTTGGCACAGGCCGCATGGCAGGCAAAGCTATTCGCGACACCGCCAAGTTTCCCTTCACCCGGGATTGGACCCCTAACATGTCCTACCCCGTCGCCCTTGCAATTATAGCGGGGACGGTTGGTGCGATGACTACCTACTTCCGTACCGGTGAAGCGCCGGCGGACTGGCGGGATCTTTATTTCCCCCGGACGGGCGGTATTGATGCGCGCACCGGCAAGCCCGAGCGGGAAGTATGGCCCGGCTACGACCCGCAGTTCATTGCCTTCATGTTTGACCCCAAGCAAGAGTTGGCGAACAAGGGCAATATGGGCTTGCAGTTGGCATACCACATCGCCAATGGTGCCGACTGGGCCGGTCATCCGATCGCGCCGAGCGACATGGGCGCACTGCCGGCGCTACGCAAATATCTCGAGTATTCTCTCGGCGAAATGGCGCCCATCTTCATGCAGTCTATGGAGAAGCAACTGCCCGGCTCGAAAATTGGCGGGGTCGAGCGATTCATGGGGATGCGGCCGGCGCCGATGTACGCGCACGATCCCGAAGCTTATAGACAGATGAAGGAGCACCAAAGGCTAGAGGCTGATGCAAACAAGGCATGGTACGACTACACGCAATCGACATTGCAAGTGAAAGGCTACCGCCCGGCAGGTAAGCATGCCTTTGTACAGTCATATATCGCACGACATAAAAAGAAGCCATACAAGGGTGTCCAATGAGACTTCTGATCATTGACCAGGCCGGCGCCGCTCTCGACTTTGCCATGCGGGCGCAACGCGACGGCCACAAGGTCAAGCTGTTCATCCGGCAGACTGAGAAGACCAAGGCAATCGGCCGCGGGCTCGTCGAGATAATTGAGGACTTTCACCCTTGGCTGCATTGGCCGGACCTGGTTTTCCTCGCTGACAATACAAAATACCTGCGCGAGCTTGACACGTGGCGTGCACTAGGGGTGCCGATCATCGGCCCCTCGCCCGAAACGGCGCTATGGGAACTCGATCGCGGTATCGGCATGGAGGTACTGCGCAAGCACGGTATAGAAACGCCCCCTTGCAAGGAGTTCAACGATTACAATAAAGCCATAGTTTACGTGAAAAAGGAAGGCCGGCGGTTCGTGTCAAAGCCCTCCGGCGATGCCGACAAAGCGCTGAGCTACTGCGCAAAGACCCCCGCTGACATGGTCTTCATGCTCCAGCGGTGGCAGAAGTTCGGCAAGATCAAGGCGCCGTTCATTCTGCAAGAATTTGTCGAGGGCGTCGAAATGGCGGTCGGCGGATGGTTTGGCCCCGGCGGGTTCAACACGGGGTGGTGTGAGAATTTCGAGTTTAAGAAATTGATGGACGGTGATAAAGGAGTAGCCACCGGCGAGCAAGGGACAGTTCTACGCTACGTGCGCCGGTCAAAACTCGCGCGCATAATGCTCGAGCCGCTGGGTGAACTTTTGGCGAAAGCCGGTTACGTCGGGTACATTGACGTTAATTGTATCCTTGACGAGCAAGGACACGCGTGGCCGCTGGAATTCACGATGCGGCCCGGCTGGCCGACTTACAATATACAGCAGGCCCTCCACACCGGAGACTGCGTACAATGGTTGCATGACCTTTCACAAGGCCTCGACGCGGGCAACTTTACGCTTGATCTAATAGCCATGGGCGTCGTCCTCTCTATCCCGGATTACCCGTATTCTCACTTGACGCGAAAAGAAGTTGTTGGAATCCCGGTCTATGGAATTACTGACGGGTTGCTGCCACGAGTTCATTTTTGTGAAATGCAGCAAGGCGAAGCTCCGGTCGACGTGGGGGGGAAGGTTGAGACACGACTGATACCAGTCACGGCTGGCGACTATGTACTTGTCATGTCATCTGTAGGTAATACGGTCTACGACGCCAAGCAGAAAGTCTACCGGCGCCTGAAAAGGCTGTCGGTCCCGAACAATCCTATGTACAGAACCGACATTGGTGATAGACTAGCAAAGCAGTTACCCGTCATCCAAGCTCACGGATATGCTACGGGGATGGTCTTCAACGAGTCGTCAATTTGAGGGCCGCGTTGAGCATGTTACTAATATCCTCCCGCGGCACCGGCGTTTTGCCCGGAGCCGGGGTTGCTTTTTTCGCCGCGAGTTCCGCGCGGTAGCGCGTGATCTCCGCCTCAACCTCCTCGTCCTTCTCCGCCTCAACCTCGTTGTCCTTCTCCGGCGCCGCATTAGGCACAGACTGTGCCTCTTGCATTTGCGCCGCGGTCCTGCGCGCCCGTCGCGGGATGCTCTCGGGTACGGGGTACTCGGGTTGCGCGGAGATTTGCCTTGTTTCACGCGGCGCCTGTAGCGCTGTACCGCTTGGCTGGTCATTCGCCCCGGTCACAGTGTCCGCCTCGCCACTTTCAATAATCTTTTTGATCGGTTCGACGAAGTCCTCAGCGATGAAACCGACCGGCTCAAACTTGAGAACGCCGAGTTCTTTATCGGCAAACATCAAGCGCGTTACGATCTGCTCGGCGCTGACGTTTTGCCCTGCGAGGTGGGCGGTATAGCCGCGCCAAGCGCCAAGAGAAGCCGGCGGGATGGCCAGCAAATAGACAGTTCCACTCCGGTCGCCCATGACAAGGCACGCAATCTTTTTGTATGTCTGGCAAGCCTGAACCGGCTTCCCGGACACTTTAGATACCCGCGAGCCCCACTTGTTCTGCGGGCAGGTCGCGCAGAGATCATTCTGGGGTTTTGCGGCTTGCGATGACGGCCCCACACCATTGTCCGACCAGCAGTCGGGCGCCGAGGCTTCCTCGGGGTTATAAGCATTCTCATAGTAGACCTTAGAAGAATGCTCGTTGCCGCCGACAATCACTACGTCGAGGGTCAGGCTAGGCAAGAGAGCCCCATGGGTCTCCCCGTTCGCTTGGACGAGTGTAAAGCGATTATTCCGCCGGCTTATCGTCGGCGGCTGGCTAGCACCGAGCCCCCCCATGAGCTTGTTCATAAGCCCTGGGTTGGCAGGGGAGAGGTAGGCGGGTAATTTCAGCATCATGATTTCCTCACGTTGACGACCGTCGAGGTCGTGATATCAACCCCCGGCGGGGGTTCGTTTGTGCGCGCAATGAACGCGCGGCACCAATCTTTAGAAACCGCGTTGGTGAACATATTGTAATCGTTCTCCGCTCGCGACCACTCGACGAGCGCCGCGCGGTCAACCAGTTTCACCTGCATTTGGGAGGTCGTATAAGCCGTACCGGACGCGGTCTTGATATTGGTCTCACCGCGTTCCAGCATGATCCCGAGCAGCCAATTTTCGCAAGTAGTGACCGCAGCTTCGTACTCTGCAAGCTCGGCGTCTCGCTCTTTTTTTATCGCATCCTTCGTGTTGCGCAGAGCAATAACTTTGGCTATTACTTCTTCTGTGTTCATTTGAGTTTTCCCTCTTCAACCATCTTCAAGATGATTCCCATCATGTTTTGGTTGTTCTCCAACCTTTTATAAATTTCCCGCTCAACAGGCGTCGCGGCTATTTGGATAATGTTTGTGCTTTTTGTCTGCCCCGGGCGGTCGATGCGTTTGTTCGCCTGCAAGTAAAGCTCTGTCTTGTCCGTAGGAGCATACCATATGACAGCGGAGGCCGCTGTAAGTGTGAGACCGTGAGCTACTGTCCCCGGGTCGGCAACAATGATTCTCGGCGCCTTTTGGTATTGGAAGTCTCGAAAAATCTTGGCGCGATCGTTCTGCTCCACTGCCCCTTTAATAACCGCGCACTCGTATTCTTTACATAATGTCTGATATAGCATATCCACGACACTCGTCAAGGGGGCAAAGATAATTATCTTTTCGCGACACTCCGCAATCACCTCCTTGAGTATCTGCAAACGAGGCCCTGCATCGATTACGTGGGTCTCGTGGTCCGTGTCGTAGATGGCGCCGCAAGCGATCTGAATGAGTTTCATGCGCAGCGCGGCTTCGTTGACCGCATGAACAAGCTTACCGGACTGCATGGCAAGCACACAATCGCGCTGCAGCCGCTTGTACGCCGCATGCTGCGGAGGTGACAGCTCCGCATCACGCTTCTGCACTGTACACGGCGGCAGATCGACGCAGGTTTCGATTGCGTAGCGAATAGCGGGTTGAAGCAGCTCCGTCGCCGCCCTCACGGCCGTAATCTTCGGGACTAGCTTGAACGGGCCAACCCGCAGCATTGTGCGCTCTTGGTAGGAACGAAAACTTTCGCCATTGGCGTTGTTCACGAGCTTAGCTAGACCGTAGGCGTCGAGAGGCCCGTTTGGCGTCGGGGTACCAGTCATAAACCAAAGATAATCACGCGCACCGATGAGCCGCCGGGCAACCATATGACGTTTTGTCGTGGCATCGCGGTAAACGGCCGCTTCGTCCACAATTGCAAGGCGGATGTCTCGACGCGCGTCGAGATCGGCGGCCAACCCCTCCAGTGCCTGTTTCCGGTTAGACGATACGCCGACCCCGAGTCCATCGTGGTTGACAATGTAGAAGTCGGCGGACTCCTTGAGCAGTTTTTGGCGCTTGACAGCGGAGCCATGTAGGATGACAGCGCGCCGGCGGCCAATAAAGTGCCGCCATATTGCATCTCCCCACACAGACTGGAGCGTAGATAATGGTGCGACAACGAGAGCACGGAATGTTTCTCCTTTCGCCTCGGCCTGGCGCATGAGGTAGTCCGCGGCCCAGAGCGCCGAAAGCGTCTTCATGGTACCCATATCATTAAAGCAGAAGCAGCGTGTGTGGAGCACAAGGAAATTTGAAGTTACCCTTTGATGCGGCAGTGGACTCCACGGCGCACGAATGGGATAATCGTAGCCGTCTTTTTCCATCGGCGCGACAATAGGAAACTCATACCGCCGCAGAGCTTGCAGGTTGGCCAGCGTCGCCGGCACTCCGATGTAGGTGCCATTCAGCCGCACCGCGCCTTGCGTAATCGACATGAGGCGGTTATCGGCCGGGTAGACGAGCGTGTCGTGGGGCGCGGAGTAAATCAACTGAGTAATTTCCTCACAGACTCGAGCCCCGGCGAGTTCTCTAAACATACCTCGCCGCCGGCCCCGGTGATCTCGCGCATAACGCACCTCTGGCGCGGGGTGGGTTCTTTCCTCCCGGGCCGCTTGGTCTCGATGCCGTAAAACCTACCCCGATAGCAAACCAGGCAATCGATGGTTGCCGAGCCGTAACCCGTTTGCACAGGCCAAAATTGGTAGGCGCCGAGATTTTTCAGGTAAGCCTTCAAGGCCCTTTTTACGTCGGCTTCGATCAATTCAGCACCGCATGTTGCATACGTTGGGGGTTGGTTTTCGCCGCGACCTCAGCGGATATGACCAGCATGCTTTGAATGTGGGCGTAGGGAACACAGATGCGCCCGGCTAGCCTCCACCACCCTTCGGTGCGGACTTGCATGACGAGCTCGTCAAAATCGAAGTCGTCGGGCGTCTCCAAGTCAAAAAACGCCCCGTTGGTTACAGTGACCCGCACGATCATTTTTCGCTCCTATTAAACTTGCACTGCTTCACCGGGCACCACCCGCAGAGCGGGTTAGGTGTCTCAGGCCAAAGTCCGCGCTCTTGGCAGCTCTCCATTTGCCGCACAGATTCCCGGTTAGCGTAGTAAACCCGCGAGGTATCGGACAGGTCATATGATTTTCCCTTCCGGTCTTCTTTTAACCATATGTAGGCCCCGGTGATCTGTTGCACATCGGGGTAGTTGGCTTTGAGTAAGAGTGCGTGACAATGCAGCTCGCGCGGGTCCTCCCGCGTCTTTCCTGTTTTCCAATCAAAAATGACCGCCACCGGGCCGTGGATGATGAGCACGTCGATAACACCGCGCCCCCACGGGTTTTTGAAAAATTCCGCCGGACCCCCGGCTTCGTCCATCCCCAACTTCACTTCAGCGCGCCCCCCCACCTCCATCATTGGCTTCGCAAACTCGTACCATTTCTCGGGAAGTGGCGTTGTTGTCGTTCTACGGGCGAAGAATTCTTCCATTAGGGTGTGCACGGCTGTCCCTTTTGCCATCGCAGCGCTCGGGGGCTCGCGCGGAAGGTCCCGCGCAAAGAATTTATGATACGCCTTGCGCGGGCAGTTGGCGAAGTCGGCGAGCAAGGAGTAGGACCAAGGGATCAAGGCTTCTCCCCCCTTTGCTCTTTCCGTTCTTCAGACATTTTGATCGCGATCGCCTGCTTGCGGTTTTTGACCTCGGGGCCACGTTTGCTGCCGCTGCGCAAGATTCCTTTCTTGAACTTCTTCATTACGTTTTTGCTTGGCACGTTCCTTCTCCGTTTCCAGGTCGAGCGTGTTGATCGCCATCTCGATGGACCGGCTGACGAGCCCCCCATCGTGGTTCATCATGACGTTAAACTCTCGCACTACGCGGCGCGCGGCGGTGAACAAGGTCTCGTCAGCCATAGGTCTTACCTACCGTGCAATCGGCCGCGAGCGGTAGATCCGGCCCCCAGGCCGGCGGCGTGGTCATGCACTCCACAAGCGCTCGTGAACACTCACCTACCGTAGTTTCGGGTATCAGAACCCAAATATCATCGTGCGTCATCCCGACGATCCGATAACCGGCCGCCTGCGCGCGCAACATAGCGTCAGATGTAACCACGCGAGAGAGCGCCTGCACTACGTTTTCGACCAGCTTCGCGCCGTAGTATTTCACAAAGCCGTGCCGAGTTTCGAGGCGCCAGTAATTATCGCCGGTCGCTTCATCGCGGTGCCAATGTAAAGAAGCGAAATCAAGCCATGTGTCATTGGGGAGAAAGATTTTGCCGTCTTGCACCGTGCACGGCCCCCAGGCGCACGGTATAGACTCCTTGCGGGAGAGCCGCGCAAGCATCGCATCGCCCACCTTCCAGCAATTTGTTACCTGAGAGTGTGTCACCCGGTACGTGTTGCGCCCATGCAAGGCCTCGGCGTCAGTCAAAATGATGCCTCTAACGCGACAACTACTTTTTATCTTATCCGCGCCGGAGCCGAACCCGCATTGCAATTCCAACACCTTGCCGAGGTCGCGCTCCGCTTTGTCATTCTTGGTTATCTCTCGCCCGTAGAATGCCGACGCCATCGGCAGGTAGGGGTCGTGTCCTTGCCGGAACCGAGCGACCACATCATCCTGGCCAGCGAGCCAGTTCACGAGTCTGCACTCTCCTTGCGATTGGTCAACGCGCCCAAATAAATATCCCGCAGGCGCAACAACCCCTCGGCGAATGTCGCCGCTTCTGGGGAGGTTCTGAAAGTTAACTTTATCTCCACCGGCCCATCGGGTTGTGTGGGCTCCAGCATACGATAAGTAAACGCATAAGGGGCCACGCCCGCACATTTCATAAAGTCGGCCAGCCCGTGTTTCGGCGATGGTTGATCGCACGTCGAGACGAGCCTGAGCAAGGGCCGCGACACGTTCATTATCATTCTCCAGTAGTTCCAACATAAAGCGATCGGTTTTGGCAATCGCGGGCTTCTCATTGCCTTTCGGCGTTACTTTCGTCTCGACCTCAACGCCCTCAGCCTCGAGCAGCGCTGTGAACTTCGCGTCGGACCCCAAGTCCTTCGTCGACACGCCGAGTGAGTAGAGCTGCTCCTGCTTCGCCCGGGATGCGTCGTCGCGGCACTTGGCAAACAGCGTGGCGTCGCCGACCAGCACCGGCTCAGTAAACATCCGCACAGTCATATCAACTATGGGGAATTCGCCGGGGGGGAATACAGAGACCAGTTTTCCAAAAATCTCCCATGTGAGATCAACGTCGTGCTCACAACCACGCGCAAGTTGCTCACGCGTGTCAGAATTACAATCTTGCCACCGCTTCCCTCGGAACAAATCGTAGGGAACAGTTTTTGTAGGTAAGCCATAGTGCTTGGCAAGAGCCGCCAAGCTGACAGATATATTGTTGCCATGTATGAGCCGAGCCATAGAAAGGGTATCAAACCAAAAAGCCGGCTTGACGCCATAGTGGTGTGACAAGACCAACCCGTCAAACTGTGCGTGGTGCGCGATGACCGCAGTATCCGCCCAATCGATAGACGCGAAGCACCGTTTGAGCGATTCCTGCGGCACCCACCCCGGCGTGCCACCGGCGGCCTTGATGCCACAGCCTAGAGCCTCGAACCTCGGGTCACGTATGTACGCCTCCGCAGTCATCGTCTGCAACGTGTAGTCGTCGGCGAAGTATGTCTCGAAATCTAGACAGATTAGTTGCATCGCATTCCCGGCCTCTTGGTATTTGAAACCTGGCAGCGCTCGCACGACCGCCGCCTCCATAGCCTTCCGGTGTACCCCGATAGCAGGCGGCTTCAACTTCGAGTATCCTTCAGAACATCGGACGCCGCCTGCATCCGCGAGCGTAAATCCTCAGGGTACTTACCGGCTTCCCACGCGATGACCGTTTGCCGACTGACGCCAAGCACTTTCGCCGCTTGCGCCTGCGTCAATTGCTCACACGCGCGCCAAACACGCAGGTGGTAGCTGGTCCAGGCTTCATTTTCGTCCACGTTTCAACTCCAACCTACGGGTTTCCAATTATGCAGCGCCGCAAGGTTCTGCCGCCCGACAGCCTTAAGGATCGCTTCGCCGCCCGACAACCATGTTCCGCTGGCACAAGGGCAGGCGCGATGGCCCACGTTGACTCCAGCTCGGCGGTTACTTTCCGCCTGATTGAGCCGGCCAATCTCAGCGAGCACTTCCTCACCGTGCCGGTACTTCTCATCGGGTGTCAACTCGCGCCCTAGTTTCCAACGCTCTGATGCGCGCAGCTTGGGGTATCGCGGATTACCGCGCTGTTGATAGCTATCAGCCATGTTTCTCTATCCATCCAAATTGTTCAGCCAAGGCCGCTGTTCGCGGGTGCCACGTGTCGAGCGGCAACGCCAGTAAATCATACAGCATCGCCGCCCGCCCGCCGCCCTCCAGCTCGGCATAGAGCGGTTCGAAATAGGCATCGATCGTCGCTTGCGGGTTATGACCTTTTACATATTTATCGTTGGTCTCGAACACGGCATAGCGCCGCTCGCCGGCCCCCGCGGGAACAACCCACTCGGCGTTGGTGGCGATCGCAAAAGCAATGCGATTCCGGGCTTCGACCGCGTCGACACCTTTAATTTCAACTATCATCGTTCGATCCGTTATTAGCCGTTCGAGCACCCCCTCCGATTTTTTATCCTCCGCCCAGAATCCCTCGTCAATAAAGACGAACAGACTGTCCAGCAAGTGCCGGTTGAACCGGCCAAGTAGATGCTCTCGGCTTGCGACAGCGAGGGAGTGTCGGCCAAACATCCTTTGCAGTGTATCAAAATACAAACCTTTACCCGAGCCTTTGCTCCCCTGAATAGTCAGAGCCACGCCCGGCTGCTCCGCCGGATGCTGCAAAACCCAGGCGGTCCAACGGGTTATGTACTCCGCCGCGTGCGGGTCGCCGTTCGCCAAGATCGATGAAATATGCTTCTTCATGCGGCTCCAGTTCCCGGGAGCCGGCTCGACGCCCCAGCCTGACCAGAGGTTCAGCCGTCCGTCGGCGAGTTCTCTCGGGCCTCCCGGCATTATGTCGAGGCCGACGTACTGGCGCCGCTTGGGGTATCGCGGATTACCGCGCTGTTGATAGCTATCAGCCATGTTTCTCTTCCTTTTTGTCAATTATCTTTAGCCCCGTTCCCCCAAATTGTCAACCATCTTTAGCTCCATCCATCCAAATTGTCCAGCCTCCACGTCCGCGCGCCAAATTTCTGCTCCCACGCGGCGCGCGCCTGCTCAAGCGGGGGCGCGGACCAGTAGCGCGCTTCGGCGGTGCGGGCGAGGCAAAACCCCAATTTTTGCAAGTGCATAGTGACGCCGCGCGCCGAGAACCGATTGCCCCCGATAGCCTCGGCGCAACTCACCGGCAACACCCGGAACGGCTGACCCGCCGGGTGGATACCGGGCAGGCGACCATCCTCGAGGCACTCGAGCCACCACGCATCAAATTGGTTGAGCGACAGCTCTTTCTGTTCAGCCAAGGCCGCTGTCTCGTAAACCTGTCGCGGGTGCCACGTGCCGAGCGGCAGCGCCAGTAAATCATACAGCATCGCCGCCCGTCCACCGCCCTCCAGCTCGGCATAGAGCGGTTCAAAATAGGCATCAATCGTCGCTTGCGGGTTATGACCTTTTACATATTTATCGTTGGTCTCGAACACGGCATAGCGCCGCTCGCCGGCCCCCGCGGGAACAACCCACTCGGCGTTGGTGGCGATTGCAAAAGCAATGCGATTCCGGGCTTCGACCGCGTCGACACCTTTAATTTCAACTATCATCGTCCGATCCGTTATTAGCCGTTTGAGCACCCCCTCCGATTTTTTATCCCCCGCCCAGAATCCCTCGTCAATAAAGACGAACAGACTGTCCAGCAAGTGCCGGTTGAACCGGCCAAGTAGATGCTCTTGGCTTGCGACAGCGAGGGAGTGTCGGCCGAACATTCTTTGTAGCGTATCAAAATACAAACCTTTACCCGAGCCTTTGCCCCCCCGAATAGTCAGAGCTACGCCCGGCTGCTCCGCCGGATGCTGCAATACCCAAGCGGTCCAACGGACTATGTACTCCGCCGCGTGCGGGTCGCCGTTCGCCAAGATCGATGAAATATGCTTCTTCATGCGGCTCCAGTTCCCGGGAGCCGGCTCGACGCCCCAGCCTGACCAGAGGTTCAGCCGTCGGTCGGCGAGGTCTCTCGGGCCTCCCGGCACTATGTCGAGGCCGACGTACTGGCGCCGCTCCGGGTGGCTGAGCCAATAGGGACCTAACGGCACGCGCTTGTAAGTGCCGGCCGGGACTGTCGTGCGGGGTGCGTACAGCAGCTCAAACCCCGCCTTGGTGACATACGAAAACGCGCCTTCGCGCCCGAGAGGGTCGCGTTGCAGCTCGCCAACTACCACGCTAAAGCCAATTTTGATTAAAAAGTGCCGCGAATTCAGCTCGGCTATGTCCAGCTCTTGCCCGGTAGCCGGAACCTCTGCCCCGGGTGCCAGGGGTGCACCGGCCCGCTCCGGCGCCTGCAAGGGGGTTGTGATCAACCCCCTGTGCCTACAGGCTGCGCAGCGCCCGCGCGTTACATCGTCGAGGCCCTGAAAATAGGCGCATGTGGTCGGACCGGTCTGCTTTCTGACCCCGTCCCACTTCGCGTCTGTTTCAGCTCGTGAGTATCGTGTGTCGCCTTGACTCCAGGCGTGCGCCAACGCCCGGCCGTCATCGCAGAACGCCAGTAGGCCAATAGCGCCCCGCCAAGCAGGCTCGACCATAAGCCCGCGCGTTGCGCGCATATGACCTAGTTGCCGGCATTGGTCCGCGACCGCGCCGGCATCTGCCAAGTCCACCGGCATGGTGAGTTTCGCGGCGAGTGTCGGGGCCAGCGGGCCGTTGAGATAAGCCGGTTTGCAACCGAGCACACCAAGTGGCGCGACAGATTGTCGTATATGTCCATCGGGGGAGGCTGAAAGAAGCGCGGCGCCAAATGCCGTGCCGGCGAGCACATAGGGCTTGAGTTGAAGCCACCGCGGATCGAACTCAACAGGGCGCGGGTCGCCTCGCCTTTTACGGTTTGTAGTGCACGGTGGCCGCAGGATACGCGCCGCGTCGGCAGTTACCCTATGATCCGCACGTAGCTCATGGGTCACGCTGAGGGCTTTAAGGCCAAGCGCGTAGGGCAGCCAATTTTGCACGGCGAGCGGCTCTGCCAACGGCCAATAAACATGCAGGCCCCCGCCCGAAAAGACCAGCATCGGCGGTGGCAGGTTCGCAGTGCCGCAGAACTCACGCACGGCGGCGATAGCCTCGTCTCGGGTCGCGTAGCCGGCAACCTCGGGCGCGTGCCCGTCCCCGTAGTCTATGTCGAGCCATAAAGCCTGCAAGGAGGCGACGTTGGCAGCTTCGCGGGACGTGCCTTGTTTGTAGGAGGCGACGGCGTAGTAGGTCTCCAGGCCGTCACGATCGGCCTCTTGGATTGCGCGGGCAAGCGCAGCTCGGGTCGTATGAAACGAGCTGCGAAACCGGCCCCGCCCGGACTTGAACGACGCACAATAGATGCCTGTCGCCGGCAATACGGCGGCGAAGAACGGGAGCATAATACTGTCAGGATCTCTCAATGTGCCTGTCATGGGCTTCTCCCAGCCGTTTCAGTTCCTCTTCGCCCAGCTCATAGCCCAATTTTTGTTTTTCTTGTGCCAACACTATAAGCACGCGCGCGAGGAAATTGTCCTTACGCGCTTGCAAGGCGGTTGCATTCACACTTGCCGCGAGCCTCGCTACATTATTGGCTACCTCAGCAACCAAACGCCGCTCTTTAATATCATCCTCGGCGTACACCGGACGACTCAAAAGCTCACCTTGGCGGTGGACCGCCAAGGACAGGTTATGTTGTAAACGCACGGATAATTCTTCGCCGATGACCGGCGCCGGCTCGCCGGTGCGCTCCCGTGGCGCGTCACCGGCGAGCCGGTCGAAAATATCAAAGGGGTCGGGCATGATCATACCTGTATGTATAGATGAGCCCACGCTCGCGCGCAGGCCCTATCGTACTTAGCTTGCGCAGAGGCGATGGTACGATTGCACTTGACCCGGGCGTACTCGGCGCGATCATACTCGGCCTGTGCGGGGTCGATGGCCTCCTCGTAATCGGCCCACGCTTCCTCAATAGCCCTACTATACCCACCCCGTGCCTGCGCGACGACTATCTCATACTCGGTCCGCGTGGGCATTGGGAGAAGATATGACGCGGCCCATTCCCAATCAAACTTATCCGCATATTTACCGGCGAGGGCCAGGGTCACCGGTGTGCTCTCCCCGAACGCGGCGGCGAAGCGCTGCAGCGCATTGGCGCACGCGCCCGCGGCTTTTAGCTGCGACAGCGTGATAATTTTGCACATTATACCCCCTCCTTTATGTATAGCGTAGCCCATGCTCGCGCGATGGCCTGCTTGTACTCAACTAGCGCTTGTGTAACGGCCCGGGCGTACTCGGCTCGCGCGGGGGCGACGGCCCGATCATACTCCCCGGACGCGGAGGCGAAGCGCTGCCGCGCATTGGCGCAGGCTCTATCGTACTTGGCTTGCGCCGATACGCTGGTACGATTGCACTTGGCCCGGGCGCGCGCTTCGACTATTTTATACTCGGCCCGCGCGGGCCTTGAAAGAAGATATGACGCGGCCCAGCCCCAGCTAAACTGATCCGCGTGCTTGCAGGCGAGGGACGGCGTCACTTGCACGCTTTCCCCGAACGCGGCGGCGAAGCACTGCAGCGCATTGGCGCACGCGCCCGCGGCTTTCAGCTGCGACAGCGTGATAATTTTGCACATTATATCCCCTCCTTTATGTATAATGTAGCCCACGCTCGCGCGCAGGCCTGCCTGTACTCAACTAGCGCTTGTGTAACGGCCCGGGCGTACTCGGCTCGCGCGCGCTCACGGTCCCGATCATACTCCCCGGACGCGGAGGCGAAGCGCTGCAGCGCATTGGCGCAGGCTCTATCGTACTTGGCTTGCGCCGATGCGCTGGTACGATTGCACTTGGCCCGGGCGCGCGCGACGGCCTGAGCGTACTCGGCCCGGGCGTACTTGGCCTGTGCGGCGGCGGCGGCGTACTTGACCCGCGCGGGCGCGGCGGCCGTCTCATACTCGGCGGCCGCGCGCACGACGACTATCTCATACTCGGCTCGGGCGGGCGCCGGGAGAAGATTATCTGCGGCCCAGTCCCAATTAAACTGATCCGCGTGCTTGCAGGCGAGGGCCGGTGTCACTTGCACGCTTTCCCCGAACGCTGCGGCGAAGCGCTGCAGCGCATCGGCGCACGCGCCTGCGGCTTTCAGCTGCGCCAGCGTGATAATTTTGCACATTATATCCCCTCCTTTGTGTATAGTGTAGCCCATGCTCGCGCGCAGGCCTGCCTGTACTCAACTAGCGCTTGTGTAACGGCCCGGGCGTACTCGGCTCGCGCGGGGGCGACGGCCCGATCGTACTCGACCCACGCCCCCATGCGGGCCTTCCTGCGCTCGACCCATA
>QGNH01000568.1_pt1 | contig 32058 bp, 49 predicted proteins | sample 1735481 | NCBI WGS metagenome assembly QGNH01 (sample SAMN09239004, study PRJNA386568) | Viral metagenome, whole genome shotgun sequencing project. | reverse complement strand
CCCGCCGCGAGCAGCAGAAGGCGCAACGCCAACCGCAGCTCACGCTCTTTGATCTGAAGGAGGATTCGCGGCCACTAAGCCAGCAGACGGCCAGTGGGCGCCTCGCCGAGCCGCTACTGTTCGAACACCAGCCCTCGTGATTGAGGGCTTTTTCTTTTGTTACAATGTTGTGTGTGATTATCACGCTCTCGGGCGAGCCAAAAAGCACCAACCATATTTATAAGTCGGTCTGCCGCGGACGCTTCCCGAGCGTCTATCTCAGCAATGGAGGCCGCGCGCTCAAAGATGCCTACACCTGGGAGGTAAAGGCGCAGTGGCGCGGCAAGCCGCTCATCGGCGACCATNNACTTCGGCACCAAGCGCAAAGCGGACCTCGATAACTTCAACAAGCTCTGGCAGGATGCGCTCAGCGGTGTCGTGTATGCCGATGACAGCCAGATCGCCGACCTGCACCTGAGGCGCAGCTACGACAAGGCGCGGCCGAGGATCGAGATCGAGGTATTAGTCCAATGAATAAGTCGAGCACCGCGCGCATGCTCACGGGGATACTGCTTGGCATCCTGGCGCTCGCGGGCAGCGTTATCCTTGGTGTGTTCCTCATCAACTCACTGAAACTCGCGTTCGGCGCTATCGTCGTTCCGGTTCTTGTTATCCTATGCCTCTGGGCTTGGTGGTACCGCAGCAAGCAAGCGCACGCCGAGCTTGCGGATCAACGCGAAGCGGAATGGCAAGAGGAGCTGCGACGCGAACGCGAAGAGCATGGTGTAGATCGCTATGGCCGACGCCGGGGTGATCCGCCGATCACGTAGGGGAGCTAGCGCTTATCAGTCATCATCTCGTCGATGTAGGCGTCGGCGTCGTCCCATCCGAGATTGGTGTCAGACTTTCTGATGTGGCCCTTCTCGAAGACCATGCCTACCTTCTTGCCGTCCTCGATTTGGGCAAAGGCAAGCAGCTCGTCCACCTGGGCATCGTAGATTTGATGCTGTTGCATGTGGATCGGCTTTGGTCCGACCGTCTTGTAGTGATCAAACACCTCAATGTAGCAGCGGTTTGCCTTGGCATCGTATCGGGGCTTTGTATATCGCAGGATCACCTCAGGCTGGTTCTTGAGCAGAGGATTGGTTTGCCATAAGGACGAGGCCTTCTCGTCTGCCATCTCTTTGCACTTGATACGAAGGGCGAATGCTTCGGAGGCCGTCGGCGGCGTCTGAGCCAGCGCTGCATGTACGCTCACCAGCGATATGAGAAACGCGGTTGCTAACCTCACGCGGTTTTGCTCCCTGTTACGAAATCAGTACGGCTTGCCCGGACAGCTCTTTTTGATAAGTTCTATAGCTCGCTCTCGTCGCAAAACCTCCTGAGACTTGCGATCGTCCCTATCCCAATCCATAGCTGTAATGAATTGCTTGTCGAAGGAATTGCTACAGTATCCCCATCCCGAGCACATCACTGCTGGCCCCTCCAAATGGATGTTCGATATGCCGTGGTCGAACAAGAGTTCGAACGTATGCGCATTGGCAAGCGAGAAGACTTGAGTCTCGTGCTGCATAGTGTGTGCGCTAAAGTCGGTTTCACTTTTCCCTTTGGAAAATTCAATCGATGACTCTCTGCGGAATACGCACTGCTCCGGCGAACTGATTGTCTCGACATAGCGGATGTATGCGCTGTCTTTGATTTTGGCTTGCTCCGCCGCGTCGGAAGTGCCTATTCCATTTTTGCCTAGCTTTGACAACTCAACGACTGTTCCGATCACCTCGCGCCGCCAAGGCGTGAGGCCATAGTCATCCTTCGTGTTGTCCTCTTTTCCTTCCAGCACAAACATCATCGCATCGAGAAGTTGGGCTTCGTCCTTCGTGAGCTTCGGCGGCTCATTGAAGCAGGCCGTCAGCGCGAGACTGCCAAATACCCCGATCCACATACGACGCATCGCCCGCTCCCTTGCGTGGTAGAATAGCGCATATGGCCGAGGTTGAAAAAGTTGAAAAACGCCATGGTGGAGCGCGTCCTGGCTCTGGGATGAAGCAGGGTCAGAAGACTCGAAAGACCATAGCGCGTGAGGCTGCACGCGCAGCCTACCAGCAGCTTGTCTTGCAGAACCTGCGCCCTCTCTTCAGCTCTCAGATGGCCTTGGCCCGGGGCGTCTCGTACGTCTACCGCATCGACCGCCATGGCAAGGGCTCATCTCTGCGCATTGAGCATGTGCTTCTCGAAGACCCGCGTGAGATCGCGGACGCGCTCGACATCATTGAGAACGGCGATCCGAACGGCGACGACGAGGGCCACGGCTTTTACTACGTGACCACGAAGGCGCCTGAGAACCGCGCGATCGACAGTATGCTCGATCGCAGCATCGGCAAGCCTGCGCAGCCGATAAGCGGCGACCCGGACAACCGGACGCCGATCCCCATCATGCATGTATCAAGAAACGACGGCGACACGCCGCGTAGCAAAGCTTCATAAGCGCATCCGCGCAGTTCAGGGCGGCACCAGCGCGTCTAAGACGGTCTCTATCCTCATTTACCTCATTGCACTGGCGCAAAGCGACAAGACCCCTACCCTCACCTCGATCGTCGCTGAGAGCTTCCCGCACCTGCGCCGCGGCGCATTGCGCGACTTCCTGCTCATCATGCAGACGCACGGCTACTTCAGGGATGACCGGTGGGACAAGACCAACAGCGTCTACACCTTTGAGACTGGCTCGCAGATTGAGTTCTTTAGCGTTGACCAGCCCGAGAAGGTGCGCGGCGCCAGGCGCGACCGCCTCTTCATCAACGAGGCGAACAATATCCAGTTTGCTGCCTTCGAAGAGCTGGAGGTGCGCACCAAAGAGTTCATCTTCCTCGACTGGAATCCCACCAACGAGTTCTGGTTCTATGACCTTGTGCTCGGCGTACGCGACGATGTTGAGCACATTATCCTCACCTACAAGGACAACGAAGCGCTGGACCCGGCCATTGTGGCGTCGATTGAGCAGCGCCGGGAGCGCCACGGCTGGTGGCGGGTGTACGGCCTGGGCCAGCTGGGCGAGGTTGAGGGCAAGATATTCACTGGCTGGAAGCTGGACCTGGAGGAGATACCGCACGAGGCGCGCCTGGAGCGCTACGGCCTCGACTTTGGCTACACCAACGACCCCACGGCACTCATAGCGATCTACTACTTCAACGGCGGCTACATCCTCGACGAGGTGCTGTACCAGAAGGGCCTCAGCAACAAGCAGATCGCCGACACGATACTCAACCAGCCGCGCAAGGCGCTCACGATCGCCGATAGCGCAGAACCCAAATCGATAGACGAGATACGCAGCTACGGCATCAACATACAGCCAGCGGCCAAAGGCCCCGGATCGGTCTTGCAGCGCATCCAGATGATGCAGGACCAGCAAATCACCGTTACCAAGCGCAGCGTGAGCCTCATCAAGGAGTATCGCAACTACCTGTGGGACACCGACAAGGATGGCCGGATCATCAACGAACCGATACCTATCTGGAATCACGCTATGGACGCGACGGGCTACGGCCTCAGCTCGCTCGTGCCGATGATCCAAAGGCGCGATATGATGGAGCGTATGCCGCGTTTGGCCCGCAAACTGGCGCCCAACCCCGCACGATGACCAACATTGGCAATTGCTACTACTGCCATGAGCCGGTGTACGCTGCGCCGGGACAAGCGGTTAAGTGGCTCACCATAACCAAGCGCGTGCGCGGCACCGACGAGGTGCTTGACGCTGTGCAGCACCCTTCGCACAAGGCTTGCAGGAGAAAGGCGTGATATAATTTTGATAATTATCAGTTCACCTGCAATTTATGGACAAAATCACGTTCACCGCAGCAGACGGCAGCACCACCGATTATTTCCCCCAGGCTTACACCGATGACGCGGTAGCCGCGGCGGTCGCAGCTATCACTCCGGCACCGGTCGTTGAGCCTACCGACACCGAGATCGACATCCTCGTTTCGGATGGTTCGACCAAGAAGTTCGTCCCCGCCGCCTAGCTAACATGGCTTCAACGCGCACGCGAAAAACACCGGTCAAGGCCAAGCAGGTCTACTTTGCTGAGCTGAAGATCGGCGACACGCTCTACACCGCGGGCGCGCCAACGGCGCTTGAAGCGCTTAACGAGCTTGCACCCCAAGTGCCGAGGGAGATGGTCTGCACGAAGTCAGTTCTGCGCCTTGTGAAAGATGGTCGCTTTCACGCTGAGATCATGCACCCGGTGAAGCTGCGGCGCTTCCTCGCGAACCCGCTTACCCGGCACATTTGGGCGAAGACCTTTGCACCAAACTAAATGGATACCCAGCCCACCGACATCTACGCATATGTGATGCAGGAGGAGACGGCCTACCAGCTGCCCATCAACGTCAATGACAAATGGCAGTGGGGCATGAAGGAGCACGTGGAGACCACGATGCTCTACAAGTACAGCCAGCTCACCGGCGACAAGAAGAAGGGCACGATAGACGAGAAGCCGGTGAAGAACATCATCCGGCCTATCCTCAACCTGCAATACCGCGCTGAGGGCTTTGATGTGAAAGACATCACGCTCTTCGTGAACAGCAGCGACGACTACTACAAATCGTTCTTGGTGCAGAAGTATCACGACCGCTACGCGCTAGAGCACCACATCGACACCGCAATAGACGAGAGCGTGGAGAGCTACATCGACTATGGCGGCGCGCTGCTGAAGAAGACCAAGGACGGCCCTGAAGTGGTGCCGTGGCAGATGGTGGCGTTCTGCGACCAGACCGACATCCTCAGCGGCCCCATAGCCCTCAAGCACCAGTTCTCGCCCGACCAACTGCTCGACCAGGCAGAGCTTGGTTGGGGCGAGGAGAAGAACGGCGCCAACGCGACGCTTGAGGAGGTGATAACGCTCGCGCAGAGCAGCCGCACGCCTGACAAGCAGACGGGGACGGCCAACAAGACACCCGGTAAGTACATCGAGGTGTATGAGCTGCATGGCACGCTGCCGAGCCGCTACCTCAACCCCGATGCCAAGGACGATGAGCGCTACACGCCGCAGCTCCAGATCGTGACCTTCTACACGGGCACAGACGGCAAGAAGAAGGGCATCACGCTCTTTAGGGGCAAGGAGACGACCTCGCCATTCAAGCTGATTTTGCGCGACAAGATATATGGCCGCGCGCTTGGCTTTGGCGGCGCTGAGGAGCTGTTTGAGGCGCAGATTTGGACCAACTACGCGAAGATACGCGCGAAGGACATGCTCGATGCCGCAGCGAAGATGCTCCTCATCACCCAGGACCCGACGCTGGCGGCCAAGCACCCCAGCGGCCTTAAGAACCTCGACAACATGGAGGTGATTGAGGAGATGGCGAATGGCAACACGCGCCTGCTCGACACCTTCCCGCGCAACATGCAGCTGTTTGATAACTCGGTGAAGGAGTGGGAAGACCACGCGCAGCAGATGGGCGCAGCGACCGACGCGCTCCTTGGCGAAGATCCCAGCTCGGGTACGCCGTTTCAGCTCCAAAACCTCGTCGTGCAGCAAGGCCAGGGCCTGCACGAGTACCGCCAGGGCAAGCTCGCTGAGTTCTGGGCCGGGGTATACCGCGACTGGATCATCCCCGACATCGTGAAAGAACTGGCGCAGGGCCAAGAGTTTCTCTCTGACCTCTCGCTCGATGAGCTGCAACAGGTGGCCGACAGCTTGGTGACGATAGAGGCCAACAAGCTCATCAAGCAGAAGATATTTGTCGGGCAGGTTATCGACCCTACGCAAGTCGAGACCTACAAGCAGCAGGTGCGCGACCAGTTCATGAAGGGCGGCAGCAAGCGCTTTATCCGCATACTCGACGGCGAGCTGAAGAATGCGCCCATGGATGTTGAGGTGAACGTCGTCGGCAAGCAAAAGCAGCTCAGCCAGATGGTGGACAAGCTCACCAACATCATGCGCTTCGTGTTCTCGACCTATAACCCGCAGACGGGCAGCTTTGCTGCGCTCGATGACCCGCGCATGGTCAAGACGCTCAACCAGATTTTGGAGTTCTCGGGCCTCTCGCCGATAGACTACGGCTCAACCCCGCCAAAATCACGTCAAGGAAGTTATCCCCAGTCGCCTACTGGACAACAAAATCAGCCACAAGCGCAACCCTCTCCGATGCAATTACCCGCTAGCCAACCCAGCATATGACGCCCAAAGAGCAGATCAAAACCATCCTCAACGATATCGAGCTAGCTGAAGTGCAGCAGCTCGCCGACAATCCCACGGCACTCGAAGCGATCAAGAAGATTGTGCTTCTGGGCGTGTACTTCAACGGCACGCTCAAAGCAGGTGAAGCAGCCAACCCGACTATGAACGCTGCGCTCGCGCTCGCGGCCAACGCGGTGAAGATAGGCGCGACCAACGAACAGGTTGGCGGTGACCTGCGCGCGTTTTGGGAAGGCGTGCAGCTTGTGCAAGCAGGCTTCGACAAGATCGCGGAGTTCAAATCGCCCAAAGAAGCGCCCAGCACGAAAGACAACCCGGGCAGGTGATATAATTATTCATATGAAACTCATTCGACTCGATTTTTGGCTCCTCACCACTGTCGTCATCATTTGTTCAATCGTGGTCTCAACCTTCGTCTACACACCCAGGGCCGGTGCATCTTCGCCTTCGGGCCTCATGGCAACGCTCGCAACCAGCTCGAACCCCACCGTGAGCACGAGCCCGGCACTGGTCTTTGCGACCAGCTCCTGCGCCGCGCGCATCATCACGACCTACGCTAGCCCGGTCATGCTCACCTTCAGCGACAATCAGGGCAAGGTTCCTAGCGGCGTGTACGGGCACCTCCAAGCAGCCTCGACCACGGTAGCCTACGATGGCGGCCAGTACGGCTGCGGCGCGGTGCGCATTTACAGCTTCACCTCCCAAGCCATTACGGTGTCGGAGAGCCGCTGATTTATTAGTTCACACCCAATACAATGCTTTCACTAGCCAAAGCAAAGATGAAATCGCTCAAGGACAAGCTCCTTGGCGCTCCCAAAGCTCCTACGAAGGTCGAGAACACGGAGAATTATAAGGAAACTCAAGAAACAGCATGAAAGAGACAATTATAGGCGCAGTCGCAGTTCTTGCGCTGTTAGTCGGCGGCTATGCCGCGCTCGCGCCCAAAGACGTCGCTCCGCAGCCTGTTGGCGCAGTGAGTGGCCCGGACATCCCGTTTCCCTACATCGCAGTCAATGGCGTGGCCAAATACTACAATCGCAAGCCATTTCTGACGGCTACGACGACAGTGTGCGCGATCAAGAGCCCGAACGCCACGAGCACGCTCTCGAAGGACAGTGGTGTGCGCATGAACGTCAGCAGCACCACGGCAAGTACCGTAACCCTTGCGAAGGCGACAACGCCATTCGCAACGACCACGCTCATCGGCTCTTCGGTGGTAGTCGCAGCTAATGCGCAGGCCGACCTTACCGCCTCAACAACGGCGGCACAGGACGCCGCAACCGTGGGCCTCTTCGCCCCCAATACCTACTTCGTTGTAGGCATGGCGGGCGGCGTTGGCACATTTAGCCCGAGCGGCGACTGCCACGCGGACTTCACCGTTCTCTAACAATTATCCTCGGTTTTCAGTCCGTCCAAAACTGACCTAATCGTTCTCACTCATCGGCAAAGTGACTAACCATCTCATTATGGCTAATGAAAACGAGGCACAGGTAACGCCACAGGAGGAGCAGGAGGAGGATTTAACACCCGAAACCGAACTCGCCGAAGATACCACCGATTGGAAAGCAGAGGCTATCAAAGCGCGACGCATTGCGTCCCGCTACCGCAACCAAGCCGTAAAGGCGAAGGAAGCGAAGAAGCCCGATGCTGCCAAGACAGAAGTACAAAGCAAATCATCATCAGGCGAATTAGATTACGGACAGCTGGCATTCCTTGCCCAGAAGGGCATCGAATCCGATGAAGACGTTGCGCTCGCGCAGGAGGTCATGAAGCAGACCGGCAAGTCCCTCAAGGATGTTGTCGCGAGCAAATACTTCCAAGCGGAGCTGAAGGAGCGCCAAGAAGCGCGACAGGTTGAGAAGGCTACGCCCTCTGCCTCGCGCAGATCGGCATCCTCACCGCAGACCGAGGTGGACTACTGGATAAAGAAAGGCGAACTGCCTCCCGCTGACCAGGTAGAGCTACGGCGCGCAGTGGTGAACGCAAAAATGGGGAAAGCGAAAAGCCCCTTCTACAACGGCAACGGCTAACCCCGGACACTGATCTCGCTTGGTGCTTACTCACCTAGCTCTATCATTATGTCCAACGCACTCGTCTACCAGGAAGACTGGGAGACAAAGCTTCAGGAGCGCCTCGATAAACCGCAAAACTGGAAGGAAGTTTGCGAAGTCGTCTACACCGACACGAAGGTGCTTCATCGCCCGTACATTGCCGACCCTGCGGTGCAGACCACCCAGACCCGCGGCAACACGTACACTTTCCAAGACCTCACCGAGACCGAAGAAAACATCTCGATTGACACCTACGATAACCTGCCGGTCATGATCGACCGCGCGGACTTGGCGCAGTCGCAGTACACCAATCAGATGGGTATGGCGGACCTCCAGGGCACGCTCATCAACGAGCGCCTTGAGGCCGCAATGCTCGGCCAGCACGCGCAGTGGACCAACATCGGCGACGACGGCTCCGGTAACGTCGTTCTCGGTTCGACCCCGCTCACTGTTTCGGGCACCAACGTTGACGACATTACCCGCGCGGTGATCCGCGAGGTGCAGAAGGCCAACGGCTTCACCCTCGGACAACGCAACGGCATCTTCATCGTGTGGCGCCCGGCTGACTGGGAGCTGCTCACCCAGTTCATGCAGGCGAACGGCTTCTCTACGGCTGACGCGGCACTCCGCGACGGCGCGGTACCGAGCCTCAGCTACATGGGCGTAACGCACTACGTGTCGAACTCACACACCGCAGGCCACGTCTTCGGCGGCGTGCGCAATGTGTTCACGCTCGGCATCGTGCGCTCGACCTACGGCAAGGTAACCGTCATCGACGACCCGGCTGGAACCTCCGGCGGCAACATCTCGGGCATCGGCATCGTTTCGCGCGTTGACTACAAGTTCAAGGCGTGGACCAAGACGGTCACCGTGCTCTTCGACATCAACGTCAACTAGGTCGTTTCTCTTCTTTGCGCCTTTACGGGCGCAGAGCTGGGGAAATAACATCATGCAATTTAACCCGGGAGATGGATCAGGAATAGTCGATGAGATAGATGCGCTGTGCGACAGCGACAGCAATGCCTATCCCATTGCCTCAAAGACCCGCCGCGTAAACGCGGCGCTTGAAACGCTGGTCGGCAAGATCATCAACGCCGATGGCACGTGGCAGTTTGACGACACCAACAACACCACGCTCCCTATTGGCATCGGCAACCTAGTCGAAGGCCAGGCGAGCTACACGTTCTCAGACGCGTTCCTAGACCTGCTTGAGATCGACATCCTCGACTTCAATGGCCTGTACCGGCGTATCACGCCGTTTGACCCTTCTGAGGTAGACATGTCGTTTGAGGAGTACTTCGGCAACACGACGAGCGTAACGACCAAGGGCATGCCGCGCTTCTATGACAAACAGGGCAACAGCATCCGCCTTGGCCCCGCGCCGACCGCAACGGCCGTAACGCTCACTGCGGGCCTCAAAGCGCACTTCAAGCGCACGGCGTCGCTGTTTGCCACTACCGACACCAGCAAGCAGCCGGGCTTCGCGTCTCCCTACCACGTGCTCTTGGCCTATATGGCCGCCATTCCCTACTGCATGACCTACAAGAAGGACCGTGTGGCGCTCTACCAGCAGCAGATCGCCACCATGACCGCTGACCTCGTAGCCTTCTATGGCAGGCGCGAGAAGGACAAGCGCAATCAAGCCACCATGAAGCCGATCGCCTTTCGATAACCTATGATTTCTCTCAACTTAGAAAATCAGAACCCGGTCGCGCTGAGCTTCGAGGCGACCACGAAGAACCTCACATGGGATAGCGACCCGGACACCTGGGACAGCTCGGCGCCTGACACCTGGGACCAGCAGGAGACGCATTTAACAAAGGAGGTTCAGAACCCCCTCACCCTTACCTATGAAAACAAGCCTTAACGCGCTCATCTCGGCTCTCACCGCTCTCTTGGTCATTACCGGTGTCTACTACTTCGTGCCGCTGGGCCTCGGCGAGATCGCGCAGCAGCAGAAGTTTGGCTCAACGGTCACGACGATAAACGGGAGCGACACGCTCTCTAGCTCGCGCACCGTCATCAACAACAACTTCGCGGCGCTCAACACGGGCAAGTTTGAACTCTCGGACTGGTACGCAACCACGTCGGCGCACCAGCTCTCCTCCCTCGGGACCATCACCACCGGTACGTGGAACGCCTCCGCAATCGGCGTGCCGTATGGCGGCAGCGGCACCACGACCTTTTCGAGTAACCAAGTGCTGCTCGGCAATGGCACGAGCGGCGTAAAGACGCCCGTGGGCTGGGGAACCTCGGGCCAGTTCCTTACTTCGAATGGCTCGCTCGCTGCACCGTCATGGCAGTCAGCCAGTGTTGACCAGACCGCTAACTATACCTGGACCGGCACACACGCCTTTCAAAACACGGTCGCTATCGATGCGAACGTCTCGCACAACCTCACGCTCAACAGCGTTCCTTATAGCTTCCCCTCTTCACAGTTTGTGGGGAGCTTGCAGAACAGCGGCTCGGGAGCACTCTCGTGGGGCGGACCGGTTCGCTACCTAGCGGCTCTCTCAAGTGCCACTGCAAACAACGGCTATGCAACGACCACGGCACTGACCATCCCGGCAAACACGCTGACCTCCAGCTCGACGATTACCTTCACGGCGCAAGTTAACTCGAACCAGGGAACGAACAACTCAGGCACCTTCTATATCTGCGACAGCTCGGGCGTTGTCCTCGCAAGCGCGAGCATACCGGACACTGTGTCAGGCGGCGGCTATAGCGGCGTCATTGAAGGCACTATCTACAACAACGGCTCGCGCACCTCGCAGGGCGCCTTCGTGCACCGCTTCGTCAGCAACAGCACGAGCAACGCTATTGCGAACGATCTTTCGAGCAACTCAAGTTCCTTTAACACGGCTAATGCTCTCAACCTCGTCGGTGTCATCCAATCACCGGCCGCGACCAACTTTGCGGTGAGCCAGCTCTACATTGTCGTCAATCAATAACGTATGGCGGAAATTCTGGAATCAATCACACAGTTCGACGGCGGCATGGTCAACGACCTGCGCACCCCTGACCCGACCGCTGCGCGGCTCATCAAGAACTTCGACACGCTGACCTATCAGCGCCGCTTGGTGCCGTACCCCGACAGCGAGAGCGGCAACAACGACACCACGCGCAATATCGTCAACTTCTTCTATGCCAACAGCATCCTGTATGGCCTGGGTGCGATGTCGGGGACGACCAAGCCACAGGTGTTCTCGAAAACCGACTTCACCGATGCATCGTGGATAACGTTGGCGAACAGCCAGGGCTCGACCGCGCGCGGCAGCAACCTCTTTGTCTACTACAAAGGCAACATCTACGGCGCGCAGGCCAACGCATCGATTTGGAAAATGGATGCCGGAGGCGGCGGCTGGACCGACCAGGACCTCAACATCGGCTTTACCTACAAGAACGTTGCCCAGGGGCTTGTCCACTCCAAAGATGACATTCTCTATGTGCCGGTCGACAACGTCATCTTCGCCAAGAACGACGCGAGCTGGAGCAACAGCGGCTCGCCGGTGCTCACGCTCCCGACCGATTACTACATCACTTCGATATGCGAGTACGGCAACTATCTCGCGATAGCATGCGCGCCGACCGCGGCAGCAGCACGCCCACACTCGCAGGTGTATTTGTGGGATAGGGACTCCAGCCTCACCACGCTCTCGGAGAGCATCGACTGGGGTGACGGCCAGCTCTTGGTGCTCCAGGACATTGAAGGTGTGCTCCTGGGCATCACCGCACTCACCACCAACAATCTCCAGCCCCGCCTCATCGTAAAGCAGTATGCGGGCACGCAGGGAGCTGTGCCGGTCGTGGAGCTGGTCGGAGACATCGGTACCACCATCAACCTCCAGCAGGCCAAGCAGAAGGCGAAAAACCGCATCTACTTTCTGGCGAACATCGTGTTGGACGGCGTGACGCACTATGGCGTCTGGAGCGTCGGCAAGAACAACGGCCGCCCGTTTTCTCTGCAAATCGAGCAGCTGATCAACAACAACACCGCACCGAACTCGGTGCAGGGCTTCTTTGTGCTCGGTGACTTTCTGTTCGTCGCTTACACGGACGGCTCGGGCAACCCGCAGGTCTCGAAAACCGACGACCTACTGCCCTACACGGCCACTTCGATCTATGAGAGCCGCATCTTCAACGAGGTGCTGGGGTTGCGTAACAAGCACATCCCCGACAGCGCAGCCAAAAAGAAGTTGCTTGGCATCACGGCGTCCTTTTCATCGCTCCCTTCAGGCGCACATGTGCTGGTGAAGTACAAAAAGGACGGCGAAACGTCGTGGACCGCTATCTTTGATTTCTCGACCACGGGCGCATTGTCTCACGCAGCTGTGAACATTGAGAGCACCGGCGCAAACCTGCCCGAGTACAAAGAGATTCAGTTTCGCATCGAGAGCACCGGCGGTGCTGTGGTCACAGGCTCCAAGTTCAAAGCGGAGATCGAAGACAAAGACCTTTACTGATATGACACCCCAACAAGAACAGCGCCTCAAATACGTCGAACAGCTGCTTGAAACGTTGGTGAAGTCGGACCGCTACGTGTTTGATAAAACATTGCAGCTCTCGGACGGCCGTAAGATACAGCTCGGCCGAAGCACCGGCACGACGATTGGCACCGCCGCGGATCAGAAGCTCAGTTTCTATGGCGTCACGCCCGTCGTTCAGGCAGGAAGCATAACGACGCCTTCCTCTGCCGGGTCGAGCTATTCGCAGTCCCAAGCGAACGCCGTAGTCACCGCCGTCACCGCCATTATTACCGCCCTCAAGAACGCTGGATTGACCGCTTAATTATGGAAACTCACGACCAACTTACAGCCGACCAAGCCTCCCAAGAGGCTATTCACAAGACCAAGAACGCCCAGGCGGCTATTGAAGCCGCACGTGAAGCGCAAATACACGCCGCTATCGACAAGGCCTCTGAGCGCACCAAAGCAGACCTGCTCGACGCTCTCAAAGAGGTTTTTGGTGGCTCCGACACAGAAGACCCCAACCAAATGCGGATTTTGGTTCGTAGAATTCCAATTCTCTGTACCAACATTGAAGCGATGCATGCTGATATTGCAGCCATAAATGATAATTTCAAATGGGGCACGCGTCTCTTCATCGCCGCGATCGTTGGTGGAGCTATCAAACTCATCTTCTTTCCGTAAGCCACCGAATTGCGCGGTATAATTACTTCACGAACTTTTCATGCCAACTAACCCCACTCAATACAATGTGCCGACCGGAACGGCCTCGAACGGCCAGCAGATTTATACGAGTGGCGCTATCACCTCGGACCAGCTCGCACCGCAGAGCCCCATAAACTACTCGACTCCGCAGGAGCCGCCTATTGTGCAGCCGTCGGCCGACGCGCTCGCCTATGGCCTCACGCCGTCCCAGAGCCAAGAAAGCGACCTTGATACATCACTCGAAAGCCTCAACGCGGAGCTGGCGGGCAAAGCACAGGACACCAACGACGCGTATGCAGCGCAGGGCTATGGCACTTCGACGGACGCCAACGGCAACATCGTTCCCACCGACCCGAGCCTCAATGACCTCAATGCGCAGCTGACCCAGCTGACCAACGAAGCGAAGGCGATACCGGTCCAGGAGCAGACAGACGCTACCGGCCGCGGCATCACCGCTGCGGGTCTGGCGCCTGTCCAATCGGTAGCTCTGCGCAACAATGCGGTCGCCGCGCTTGGTGTGTCGTCGCTCATCGCCGCAAAGCAAGGCAAGCTAGCCTATGCCACGCAGCTTGTGCAGAACGCGATCACCCAGAAGTACGGACCGATAGAGGCGCAGATAACGGCCGCGACCAACAACCTCAACCTCATCAAGAACTCGCCCGAGGCGACCAACGAGGACAAGGAGCAGGCCCAAGCGCAGCTTGACATCCAAAACCAGAAGGCAGCGGCGCTCGATGTGGAGAAGCAGAACGCGCTAGATGCGCAGACCGAGACGCTCAAATATGCGCCGATTGCCGACGCGCAAACGCTCCAAGCAATGCAGCAGGCCACCTCGCCTGCCCAGGTGGCCCAAATTGCCGCAGCCGCGGGCCTCTCGCAACCCGCAACGGGCCGCTACAAAGATGTGCTGACCAAGAACCTTGATGGCAGCACCTCGATACATACTCTCGACACGCTCACCGGACAGTACGTGACCGGCTTGCCTTCGGGCGTCGGCGCGGCACAGCTTAACTCCGCACCGTCAAACGGTGGCTCAACAGAGCCACCTTCTGGCGCTTCGACGTATTCGGGCGTTCCGGGCACAACCGGCAACGCCGCGATCGACACGACTTCGGACGGCTACACCTCTGATCCGGCACAAGGCGGCGGCGGCCTTACGCAAGCTGCTATCGATCAGAAGGCTTTGAGCTACCTCACCTCAGGAACTTTGCCGCCAACAGGACGCACAGGTCTCGCGGGCATCCAGAACGCAGCTATATCCAATCGCATGGCGGAAATGGACGCGGGTGGCAACCTTGCGGGCAACAAGGCGCAACTCAAAGCACTCTCGACCACGCTCACGCAGCAAACGACCTACCTCAATACGACGCAGCGGGCGTTTAACACGGCCAATGACACTCTTACGTCGCTTCAAACATTTATGCAGCAGAACGGCATCAATCCGAGTCAGTTCCCTGACTTCAACTCGTTCAGCACGTACCTCAAATCGAAGGGCATCGACCCGGGCGCCGCCGGTGGCTACAACGCGCAGATAGCGACGCTCCGACAGGAATACTCTCAGGTGCTCGCAAAGGGCGGTACACGAAGTGTTGAGACTGACAAGGAGGCTGCCGCTCTTATCCCGGATAACCTTGCACCGGCGCAGCTCGCCAAAGTTGCGGCGCAAATCAAGATTGATGCCGACAACGTCATCAATGACGCGAACAAACAAGTGCAGAGCGTACAAAGCCAAATAAACGGCATCATCAGCCCAGCCAGCACTACGAGCAAACTCCCGGCTGACGTTCAAACCACGATAAAGCAGAACCTCACCTTCTCGCCCGACGGAAAGACAGCGTACCTGCCGCGCGCCGTGTGGTCGACACTCGGTGCCAACATGGACGCCGTCCTAGCAGAGGCGAAATCGGACGGGGTGACGTTGTTGATCAAATAATATGGGTATTTTTGCTGACATAGCGGCAAGCAACGGATCGGGTGCATCTACTGTCAGCTTATTTTCGCCGCCCACGACTACGGCACCCAGCACATCGCCGCCTTCCCCCAATCCTGTCGAGCGTTATCTCGGTGGCGTTGGCGAAGCGTTCAATCAAGGCGTCGCTCAAATTAAGACTGCCCTAGCGCCTAGTACTGACCCCAATCCGGTAGTGCCGCTGGAGAAAGGTGCGGCGGTTGGCGCTGGCGCAGTGCAGGCCGCTGCCTCGCCACTCGCTCCTCTCTTCTCGCCGCTCGGCAAGCTTATTGGCTATGTCAGCGACAAGATCTCCAACAACCCTGTAGTTCAGAAGTTCGCAGCATCTCCTGCTGGCGACGCCACGAGCCGCGTAGCGCAAGACGTGAGCAACCTCGACACGATCGCGGGCGCGGCGACTGGCTCTGAGGGATCGGCACCGGTTGAAGACGCTCTCAATACCGCAACCACAAAAGTGGCTGACACGGGAGGCGACGTAGCAGCTCAGGCACTCGGTGCCGCGACCGGTGTTGGCGCCTCATCGGTCAAAGAGGCCTTCAATGGCTCGCAAGCGTTCACCGACGCCATGCGAGGCAACATCGATCCCGAAAGCGTCGTCCAAACAGCTCAAAACGCCGTCCAGAACATTGCAGACAATCGGCGCGCTCAGTACGTCGCGCAGCTCAGCGATATCGGCAAGAATACCAAGTCGCTCGACATCTCTCCCGTCCAAAACGCTCTTCACACTCAACTCGTCAACTTCGGCGTGAAGGTGAATGACGACGGATCGCTCGACTTCAGCCGCTCATCGATAGCGAACAACGGAAGCGCACGCGCCGACATCCAAGGCGTCTATGACACACTCAAGACGTGGGGCACGCAGCCGGGCGATAGAACCGCAGTGGGCCTCGACACACTGAAGAAGCAGTTGTCTGACTTCTACTCGCCCTCCGGGAGTGCTCGGGCGTTGGTGCAAGCGGTCAAAGGCAAGGTCAGCACCATCCTCAACACGCAAGTCCCCGGCTATCAGGAGATGACGGCCGGTTACTCGAAGGCGACCGGGCTCTTAGACGATATAAAATCAGCCACGGGTGTCGGGGGAAAAGCCAAAATCGACACGGTGTTCACCAAAATGACGACTGCACTCAAGGGCGACAAGGAGCTGCGGCTTGAGGTCATGAAACAGATGCAGTCCGAAGGCGCGCAGCCTGACCTTATGTCCCAGATCGCGGGTACGAACATGCAGAGTTTCATCCCGAAGGGACTGGTAGGCAAAGGCGCCGACGTTGGTGCGGCGTTTGCTATCCTCGGCCACTACTTCCAGCCGCAATATATTCCTTTGTTGCTGGCGACCTCACCCCGCGTCGTGGGCGAGCTTGTACGCACCCTTGGCATGTCGAAGGACGCGGTATCAGCGATAACCGGAGCTGTTACAAAAGGGACCGCGAAGGCGGTTACCGGCGCGACTGGAGCAGCGCCTCAAGCGAGCCTATCGCCAGGGCCGCAACAAGCCAATACCCAATAAACTGGATCATGCCGCCACCCTACCACCTATGCCTAAACCTGACAAATTAGAGAAAGCAAAACAGTTACTCGGATTCATAAACGACGGCCTTACCAAAGGGGATTTTGTCAAATCCTTCGCCAACATCGTCGCCTACTTCAAGCGCTTTGAAACGGCGCTCACGCAAGATTTCAGAACGTTGGCCAAGACGCTCACCGACCGCACCGATGCCGCGCGCGCAGACCTCGCTAGCCGCCTATCAGACGCCTTGCAGCGTATCGACGCCAAGCTTGCGACCGTGAGAAACGGTGACCCGGGCGATAAAGGTGACGATGGCCACACACCGACCGATGACGAACTCAACGCGCTCATACTGCCGCTAATCCCAGCGCCGCTCTACGGCTCGCCCGACCTAGCTGAAGATATCCGCAACAAGCTGGAATTACTCACGGGCGCCGAGCGGCTCGACAAGAGCGCAGTACGCGGCATCGACGACCTTGAAAAGCAGATTGGAGAAGTGAAGAACGCACCGCGCGTAGTCGGCGCTGGCTCGGGCTTTCAGCTGCTTGTAGGCGGCAAAAAGAAGGGCAAGCAGCAGTACCTCAACCTCATTGCGGGAGCTGGCGTTACCCTCATCTATAACAACGCGCAAGGCCGCAATGACATCACCGTTAGCGCGACCGGCGGCAGCGCCTCACTCGCGGTGCTCGCAGCGACCGGCACGATAGACGACAGCAATACAAGCTTCACCTTTGCCTCGACGCCGCTGTTGGTCATTGTGAACGGCGTGAGCTATCGCGACGGACACGGGTGTACAATTAGCGGGACGAGCGTAACGCTCGCCAACCCCGTAGGAGTTGGAGGAGATTTATATGCCATAGGATGAAAAAGCTTCTTCTCATAATTGCTCTCGCGTTTCTTACTCCGCTCTTTGCACTTGCCCAAACGAACACGCACCAGGGCGGCACCGGCCTCATAGACATATCAGCGGGTAGCATTCCGTTTGGCTCGGTCCCAAACCTGCGCCTCGCTACCTCAAGCGGCTTGCAGTTCAGCAACGCGGCCTCTCGCCTTACCGCGACCTACGCATCGACCACCGCGCTCTCTGCGGCAACGCTGTGCCTCACCGGCGACATTTGCCGCACCACGTGGCCTTCGGGCGGCTCCAGCGCTTCGACCACGCTTCTTGGCGATGCCAACACCTTTTCGGGCGTTGACCTCTTCACCAACTCATCGAGCAACTTCTCGGGAACGTGGCAGACCTATAGCCCATCGCACTTTCAAGTCGCGGGCTCATACCTCACCGCCGCTATCACCGCGCTTGGCCCGGCAAACCAGACGCAGACCGGCCCGACGCAGACGCTCGCGACCTCATCGGCTGTGACCGTATCGGGCCTCACCGTTGGCCTCACGATCGTCGGCAGCGGCAACACGCAGACGTTCACTCCGACCTTCAGCGGCTCGATCAGCGGCCTCGGCACCGCGAACTTCTCGTCGGCGAACATCTCACAGTGGACGAACAACGCGGGCTACCTCACCTCGCTTACCGGAGCTGCAAGCTCGACGCTCCTTAGCGACTTCAACACCTTCACGCACACCATAACCGGCAGCATCACGGGGAACGCTGGCACAGCAACCGCACTTGCTGCAAACGGCACGAACTGCTCGGCCGGTAACTATCCGCTTGGCGTGGACGCTTCTGGTAACGCCGAAGGTTGCACCGCTGCGGGCACGGGAACCGTAACCGCCGTCACGGGCACCTGGCCCATTGTCTCTAGCGGCGGAGCTACACCTGCAATTTCATACGCTGGGTTCGGTACGACCTCGGACACGGGGGTCGGCCACAACCTCATGCTCTATACCAGCAACGCGGGCGTGGTCGTCGGAGCCGCCACCTCGACACTGAACATTGGAGGGAATGCCGGTACCGCAACGGCTCTAGCCGCCAATGGCACCAACTGCTCCGCAGGCAATTACCCGCTTGGCGTGGACGCCTCGGGCAACTCGGAGAACTGCACGGCAGCCCTCGCGCTCTCCAGCTTCTCGGCTTCATACCCGCTCGCCTATAACTCCGGCACGGGTGCTTTTTCGTCACTCTTCTCCACCACCACCACGTGGGGCATTGGCAACAACGGCCTCATCATGACCGGCGCGACCGGCATACCTTTTTCACAAGCCACCTCCTCGCCGATAAACCTCAACATCTCGGGTAACGCGGCGACGGTAACGACGAACGCAAACCTCTCAGGCGTGGTTACCAGCTCGGGCAACGTGACTTCATACGGCTCGCAGTCGGCAGGCGTGCTCGGCAACCCGGTTACCGGCAACACCGCAGTGCAAGCGACCTCCACGCTCTATGGCGCGGTTCAAAACGGCAAAGTACTTGCAGGCCTCAATGGTAGCTTGCAGTACGTGGCCACCTCGACTGACTCATGTAGCACCGGCATTACCTGCTCATACTCCGCGGGGCAGAACAGCTTCTCTATCGCGAACAGCGCGATTACCGATGCGATGCTCTCTTCGACGTTTGTAAAAACGCTCACTGTGACGACCGCGCAGGGCGTATCGGGCTCGTTCAGCGCAGGAGCAACTCCGGCGCTCTCGCTCACGTTAGGAGCGCTCACCGGCGTCACGAGCTTCAACGGCCTCGTAGTGACTGCCAACACCGGTGTTATCACCACCGGCACCTGGAACGGCACCACGATCGCGCTCGCGAACGGTGGAACGAATGCCACGTCCTTCGGCACCTCGGGCAATGCGGTCTACTACGACGGCACGCGCCTTGTGACGGCCCTCACGACCGCGAAGGTGACGACGCCGTACGCTTCGACCACCTCGGCAACCATTGCGACCGAAGTGAACCTGCCTCACAGCGGCACGGTCCCGGCACTCACCGCAGGCGACCTCTACATCAACACCAATAGCACCGCCTCATCATCGCTGGCCCTGAGCGACGGCAGCAACACGCACAATCTCTTCTCGGTACATTCGTTTGCCGTGACTCTCGCGTCCTCATCGCTCGCGTACTTCGGGGCCTTCGGCTCCGCAGCATCAACCACGCTGGCGGTTGCCAACCCTCTGCACAAAAGCACCTTGCAGAGCTTCTTCTGCAAGACTGACGTGGGCACCGCATGGGTCGGCTTCGGCACGGGCGCCGCTACCAGCACCGAAGCGCAGTGCACTTCGACCGGCGTTGCCACCACGCTCTCGACCAACAACTCATGGAACGGCAGGCAAACAGTGTATGTTGAAGTGGGGCACAACGCCTCGTCCCCCAATCTGATTACCATCACCGCCGATGTGGAGGATTCGAACTAGTGCTATGATCTCGATATATGAAAAATATGCTGATTTCGTCAGGAGCTTTTCTGGTTGGTGTGATCGCGTTCTGCGCGATGCTGTGGTTCGTCGGGCAAGTATTGTCGGTCTCATCTTATATGTAGGAACGACCTTATTCTGGGCGTCACCGGCGTACGCAGCTATTGCGCTCGACACTTCTTTTGAACTGAACTCTGGCAACTCGGTATCCGTAAGCCCCGCCTATTACTCAGCCACAATCGGCGCGTCAGCCACCGCAATCTGTGTCGGCAACCAGGGAGCCGTGAGCGCGAGCGACTCGACGACGAACGTTGAGATAGGAACTATCTCAGGCACCAGCACCGCAACGCGCGAAGGCGGGGCGCAGGCGCCGAGCGACCGTTATGAGGACGCATGGTGCCTCTTGAACCCGCCGACTGGCGCCCATGTAACGATCAAAATTACCTTTACCGGAACGTTTGCCTCATCCTACGCATCCTCATACTCAGGCGTCGGGTCCATCGATGGGGCGAGCACCGCAACGCACGCATCGGCGAGCAGCTTTGCGCTCCCCGTGACCACCACGGTGAACAACGCCTGGGCATGGTCCGTGGCTGATAACGCCAACGCAGGCCCAACCGCAGGAACGGGCACCACTCTGCGACAGACCAACGCGGGTGGAGGCATGTCCATTGGAGATTCCAACGGCGCGATCGCGACTGCTGGCTCATACACGATGAACTGGAGCCAAGGGACTAGCGGCACATGGGCAGGCACCATTGTCGCCCTTGAACCCCCGGTGGCTGCTGCCGCCGCACCCTTCATGCCGTTCTTAATGTTCTTTGGGCAGTGGTAAAATGAATGGAGTATGAAATCTGGACTACGACCGACACGCAACGATCACCGCGACTTTGACCTTCTTAAGAGCCATTCGCTTACCGGTGTTGCTGCGCCGACCTTCCCTCCCGAGTACAGCACCGAGAACGGCTTGTGGACGCCCGACCAGGCTGCGTTCGAGCCAGTCTTTGGAAATCCCGCATTGCCATATGGCTGCACCGATTACACGCAGGTTGACCTGTGCGCCGACGAAGACGAGTTGCTCCGCGATCCGATGATCCTCGAAGACATCACCCACGCCAACGCCAACGGCGGCGGCCAGATTCGCGACGCGCTTGCAGCGGCGCAGAAAGCATTTGGCTGGGGGCCGTACTTCAATGTGAAGCCGCACCAGCTCGACTACTTCGACACCGTGCGCTTGGCAATGCTCTCGGGCGTGCCGGAGAAGCGCAGCGTGTCGGTCGGAACGCCGTGGTTCGTCGACTTCAGCCGCACCGGCAGCGACGGCATCTTGCCGACGCCTAAGGATTGGTCGCTGATTTACGCCACGTGGCACAACCACAAAATCTGCGGGTGGAAGCAGATCGATGGCTCGCCCTACCTCATCACGAAGAGCTGGCAGGGCAAGCAATTTGGCGACCAGGGCTTCGCCTACATCTCCCGCGCGCTCTTCAACAGCCTCATGGCGATAGACGGGACCGCGGCCTTCACCATCACCAGACCGGTCTCGGCGCCAAACGACATCCAGACGATCGACTGGACCTATGTCGGCCGCCTGCTCGACTTCATTAAGAGCCTAGCGCCCTTCTCCTACTAACATGAGCTTCTCTTCATTCTTGCGCTGGCTGTATGAGCTTTTCTTCACGAAGGTGAAGCCGACTTCAGAGGCCCCTAAAGCAGTGCCTGTAGCTCCTGAAATTGAACCTACAGCGACGCCAGCCCCTCAACCGACCGAAGTACCGACCCCAGCCCCGACGCCGCCTCCTGTGCCCATATACGACTGGTCAACGCCCGAAGCTGCCCGGCATTCGCTGCGAGTCATTTGCGACGAGGAGGGCCTCACCGTCGACCAGAAGAACCTCATGAGCCAGGTGGTGCACTGCGAGAGCGGCTACCTCACTGACATCAAGCACCCCAACCTCGACAAGGACGGCAGGGTGGCGAGCACCGACTACGGGATTTGCCAATGGAACGACTACTACCACGGCAAGGAGATATCGCCGGACGACGCGCTGCATGACCCTGAGAAGGCTGTCCGCTTGATGTGCAAGTACGTTCGGGAAGGCCTCATCACGCAGTGGGTATGTTTTACGAGCGGATTGTACAAAGAGTATCAGCCATGAAACTCTATCTACCGCACATCAACTATACCGTTCACGTGAAGCGAATGTCCGCCACTCGCAAGCCGTTCAGTGACGCGCTCGCTTCAACGCACGATAATGACAAGCGCTCTTGCACGATCTATTTGCCCGCGAAGGCACCGGGCTCCGTGATCACTCATGAAATTGTGCACGCCTTACAGTTCATCGCTCGCTCCCGTGGCATGGACTTCTACGGTGAGATGGAGCATTTCGGATATATCGCCCAGTATCTCTTCATGCGCATTACCGGAGGACAATGGGACAACCGCGCATGACCCCTTCCCTCACCTACCGCACGCAGCAGCACGAAGCGCCGGGAGACCTCACGGGGCCGGTAAGGCCGCAGGAGGCCTGCTTCTCCCTCCCGCTATCAATGTTGCCGCGCATGGCCGCTCTCAGCTCACACTTCACCCTGTAAGCATTGAGAGCGGTTCGGCGGTGGGGATTATAAATTATTTGAAATTCTATGGATCAAGCAAAAGGGCTCTTGCAGAGCCGCACGTTCTGGATCGCAGCGCTCCAAGCCGCCGCCGGTGTCATCGCAGTGTTCGCTACAGCTTACCCCGCAGCAGGATGGTTGCTGATAGCGAAGTCGGTGCTCGATATCTATCTGCGATCGACGACCACGCAGCCGATCTCGGGCGTACTGCCAAGATAGCTAAAGCCCCTTCGGGGGCTTTTTGTATTTACCTTTTCGGCGAGGCTATGCCGTTGTTCAATTCACTGAGCGTGTAATTTACCAACCGACCTCTTTTGTCGAAGACCATATTCAAATACTTTACTTGAACAGACGGAGCCGGATTACCGACTAACGGCACATAGCTGCCGCTGTTAACATCCGACAGCTGGAAGGTCCAATGTTCGTTACCATTGTCGCCAATAGAGCTTAACGACGGCGCGCCGAAGATAGCTCTCACCTCATCTTTTGTTGTTTTACCCTTGATGAGCTTCGCAGCCAGTGATGCGTCAGTCTCACCACGTAAGCTCTCAGGTCCTATTGATGTCGTCGGCGGCGGCGCGGTACTACAGGCTGTCAAAATCAGAATAAGTACAAAAGCAATCCACCGCATCCAAGCCTCCCGCCCTATGAAGCGATGCTACCAGCCCGCGATTCGCGTGGCTATACGGTTGTCAAGACGCAATTTGGATTCTAGATCAAGCAGTTAGTGCTGTGCATCCACTGGACTGCCTCTAGGCTACACCTGCGCGTTGAACTATCATCGCGTTGTCCATCTCTCCATTCGCTCGGTGCTCCTTGTGTCGATTTGGTTTTCCAACCGCGGTCAGATGATTCAGGTCGCATGTGCCGTCCTGGCCGCGGCTGTTTCGCTGATGGTCTGGGTTTCGATCAAACCGCAGGACCTGCTTACACTTTTTCCTTACTTGATGGCCGCTGTTGTAGGTGTAGCGGCCAATCTACTTATCAATCTGATGCTGACCCGTCGCCGACCAGCGGCAAATCCGACCGATCTCATTCCAGCCGACATCGCGCAGCCTTCGGCTGCCCAAGCCATAAAGCCAGCAAAGCCGACATTCCCGACAGTTCGTTACGTTACGACCCGTGGAATCGCTCGTGTTGGTGCGAAGACCACGTTCAAAGTGCACATGAGGGACTTCTCATTAGTAGTACACGCTATACGAAAGAGGGGCGGCATACTGGAATGTGAGCTTGAAATTCTGGATGGCCCAGGTTGGCTAACTGCGATTGGTGACGCACGCCGAGTTGATATCAAAGGGGCGTTTCCCGGGTCGCGGTTCACTATGGTCACGAGAGCTGATTCGTCAAAAACTCTTCTTCTTGAGTTTGATCTCCAAGGCGACCAGCCGAAGATGTTCGCACTCTACGTTGACCATATCGACCCGCACGCAAAAGAAATCCACTATGTGGCATGTGTGATCGGCGGCTACTCTCTCGACCTAGTATTTTCGTAACCGACATAGGTCGCAAATCAGATATTGTGCGACCTATCAAAAGCTCCGCTCTTGCCCCCGTTCCACTCCCTTTCCTTCTCCTCCTGGCATAGTAGCTGGGGGTCGTGTTCCTTGGTCTGGTCTTGTTCCTCCCCATGTAGGGGTGTGAATTGAAGCGGCCGAATTGAAAATTTGCTGGTGGGGGAAGGGTTCTCCGTAACACCTCAACGTCCCCAATGTTTGACTGGCATCCGCATCGGCCGATGCTTCCCATTACGTTCGCTTAGAGCTATCCCCCCATCAACAAACTTTCAAAGTGCCGCCTCACCATGCCTTGGTCTCGTGAGGGTTCGGTATGTGGCAGCCCTTCGCACAGCGCCGTAGCTGCAAGCGCAAAACAAAAACTCTCTGGCAGGAGGACAAGACTTGCGCCTTGCACCCTCCACCAAAGAGTTCTTTCATGGAGGGGTTCCTGCCGCGCCTAAGCGCATCTCTATTGAAGCACAACCGCAGAATGGTGCAAGCTGGAGGTGGGGATAATGGCTCAGGCTCGACCATGGAAGTAAGCACAGCCATAATGCTTGGGATCGGAAGCTTCATCCTTGCTATCCTCACGAAGATCGCCGCCGACGAGGCGCTGGCCATTCTGCCACTCATCTCAAAATGGCTGCTGACGAAAGCAGTCTTTGACTTGCCGGAAGGCGAGCGAGTGGAGTTTGCGCATCAGGTGGCAGCGTCTTTAAAGAAATGGCCGGGCAAGGCCGGGAGGCTGTTTATATCTTTATGGTATTTGATCGAGGCAAAGGGACTTGACGAGATTATCAGAGGTGCCGCCCACAATTTTATTCATCCGCCTGATCACGATAATGCTATAGAACGAATTAAAGCGGGCGGCAAAGGTCTAGCTCTCATCGTTTTTGCGTGGCTATGGGCACACCATCTCGGTCCACTAGTCTTTCCAGACAACTCATCTACTGAATTTGGGAGAGCTATTCAAAACTTTTCAGGCCTCGTAGCAACGTATTTTTTATGGATTGGGGTCGTTCTGACGCTCATTAACATCTGCTTTGCGGGCGTCCGTCTTTTTCTTCGCGACCAACTCTCTGAAGCGGACGCAGAATCGGAGCCCTAAGCTAACAGAGTCACTCCTCACGCTTACTTCAGGGCACGGGCGGTACAATTCGCCACATGCCGAGGGAACACCCGTCCTAGCGCATTGTAGAGCGTCTCAGAGCCAACCGCGAGGCTAGTCCTCCGACTGTTAGCTCATAGCAAAAGGCCCCTGCTACGGGGCCTGTTTGTTCGTTCCTAAAGCTTGCTCAGAAGTTGAACGAGCATCTCTTTGGTTTTGGGGTTTGAGAAGTCAAGATGACCGGACTTGAGTGCATTGCACGGGCGACACATCAGCTCCAGGTTCTCTGGCATCCACTCGCGTTCGACATCGACGCCAAAGTCCCTGAGCAGCATCTTGGGGATGATGTGATCCACCGTCAGCATATCTCCCCGCCCGCATTTGCACTTCTGGCCACTCGCAGCCATTTGCCTCCGCCAGTTGCTCTCAAGGGCGACAAGCTGACCCCGGGAGTATAGATCAGCCTTGGCGCGGGCGACGGAGCCCTTGATCTCGGGCACACCGTGAATACCCACCTTTCTGAAAGCATCAATAATTTCGGGCTTCATAAGCTTTAGAGTGCAGATTCGTTGTCTGCTCGCTCCTCGACCACGTCGGGCGCACCATCAAACGGGTTGCCACCATCGAACAAAGCTTCGAGATTGATGTGCTTCTCGTTGTAGGCCTTGAGGATATCCGCAGGCGTCGACTGGGCCGGTGACGGCACCACGCTGTACTCGGTCTCTAGCTTCTCACCCTTGCGGTTGATGGTGATGCTGTAGCCGCGCGGATCGCCCCACTCTTCGCTCTGGATCAGCTCCTGGAGCGCCGAGAGGATCGTAGTCTGGGTCAGCTCCAATATCTCGACGGCTTTGGTTTCGAAGTTCCAGACCGCGAAAGCCCAGAAGTGCTTGGGATTCCAACCGCGCTCGCCGGTGATGTCGGCATCGGCCGGGATCGTGCGCCACAGCTCTTTGGCCCTCACCGGCTTGCGATCTTCGGTCCAGTACTCGTAACCCAGGATCGGCGTGCTCAAGATGCGGAACTTGTTGGCGCCCTGCTTGAGCTTCATGTAGCCGCCGCTGCCGCCCTTGGGAACCTCATAGCCCGGCGGCAAGAATGTATCTGACATATATGTTAGTTGTTACTGTCTAATAGCTCCGGATTCTCGTAGATGTTGCCGATGATTTCGTGACTTTCGGCATTCTCAACCAGCTCCCGTGGAGAGTACCAATACTTTGTGTCAAAGCCTCCGTTAAAGCTATTCCATTCAACGCAGTCATACGTTTCACCCTCGGTGTCGTCGAGCAAAATATCCCCCTCATATATCTCCTTCCCGTTCTTGTCCTTGAGGCCGGTGAATTGCATGAGGACGATATTTTCATGCCGCGGAAGAACGACGAACTGCCCACTGGGCAGCGGAGCATCGATGGCAAATCGTGCGTTCGTCTGCATGAGCTCAAACGATGCCATTGCTTTGTACTTTTTATCCCACGCCCTGAATTTGATTTCTCTCATATATTATTGGTCATCGTGACCTGTGTTGTTATCGACGCGAACCGCTTGTGCCGCCCAGAACCTGTCCTCCCGCTCCTCCATCAATCGCTTTATCTGCATCTCGCGGGCCGAGAGCTTGCGCTCTTGTTTCTCTTCTATGGCCATAGCTTGTTTGTGAATCTTATAATCGCACCCACGAACCCGTCCTTCTTAGCTGGTGCCCTCGCCTCTTTGCGCAGCACGTCCTCGGGCACGTGAGGCTCGGGTGTCCGCGCCCATCGCACTAGGTCCTCCTGCTGCACGCGCTCTTCGATAGCATCGCGCACACTCCAGTCTGCGAGGTTGAGAAGGTCCCTAGTCATAGTCGTAGATGAGCCAGCTACTGCGCTTGCACTCGGAGCACGTGCCGAACGCCATCACATTGCTGAAGTGCTGATCGCTCCAGCAGCGCTGCACCGGCATGTTTACTTTTGGAATTTCCATAATTTGTTTCCCTCGGTGCGGCGCATGGACCCGGAGAACATCAACTCCCTTACGAGTAGCCGATGCACTAACGTCCACGAACCGCACAGAAGGCGTAAGGGCTAATAAATCGACCTAGTTCTATTCAACCATATCGGCCGTATATCGCAACCGAGTTATCCCCACCGCCTGCCCTGCACATGCGACGGGGTGATATACTGAGGCGGCAATGAAGAAAAAGAAGGAGATCGCCCGGTTTGTCGGCTTCAGGCTCTATGAGCGCCATCGTGTGAAGTTGCGCCGTGCTGCCCGCAACAACCGGATGAGCGAGAGCAAGATTATTAGAACTTTGATTGAGGCGTATGGAGCATAGGCACTACTGGCTTCGCGTCTACGTCGCAGCTCTGAAGCGCATTGTCGTCAAATGCGGCTTTCACTGCGGTGCGATCAAACAAGCCGTATGAAGACACCGCTGAAGGACCGGCTCTACAACTACCTCCTGCGAACTCACGGCTGGATGCCCAGCGGCAATTTGCAGCGCATCGTCTCGCAGCAAACGACGTACACGCCGCAAAATGTCGGCCGCCGACTGCGCGAGCTAGTCACCGAAGGAAAGCTCGAAGTCCGCTACATCAAAGGTCACGCGCAGTACCGAGTGCCGGACAGGCAGACGATGAAAGAATTTTGGGATAATCTGCCAATCAACAACGTCGCTTAGGTACCCAGCTAGTGCGATTCCCGAGTCGGAAGTAAGGTGTCGAATGCGTTTTGTAGTCTGCGCGTTGGCCGCGATGCTCGTACCATTCACCGCCCGCGCGGAGGTGAATCAAACCGGCGCTCAGATACAGCCATTTTGTCGGATGGTAGTTGACGCAAACATCCGCATGAATCTCCAAGATGCGTCTTTCATGGGAAGCTGTAGTGGGATGATCGGTACCTTGATGGTGCTTGGTTCATACCTGCCATCCAATATGCGTTCTTGCCCACCAGGGCAGGGAAATGTGTTGCAGGGCACCAAGGTCTTTTTGAAATTTTTGAACGAACACCCCGAGCGCTTGCATGAGCAGGCGATCATTTTGGCGATCGATTCCTTTCGGCAGGCATGGCCCTGCCCGAACTCTCATTGATTGACTTGCATCGGGAGTGCCGCCTGATGCGTTCTCTTGACCGTGTACCCGTTTTGTTCTCATATCCCGCCGCCAGAGTCCAGACCCGGGAATGAGAATGGCTGAGGAGGACGACGGCGATGCTCACACCCTCGGCCTCTTGGTCGATATGCGCGACCTGTGCACGAAGATCGCCGAGGAGCATCACCATTACGCAGCCCAACTTCACGATCTTTTACGCCAAGTACAGAACCCGAACGTACACGGGCTCGATAAGGAGATGGGCTTCCGCATCGAGGACATCGGCGAAGGGGAGTTGCCGTCCATCAACCGCGCGATCTCTCTCAACTGTAGCGCCGAGGTCGCTCGCGGCGCGTTCGCTGCGGCGAAGAAGGCATACCCAAACCGTCGCATGCGATTGAAGTGGGGCAGCTACATCCTGGATCGCTACGACCCGCCCGGTGCCTAGCTAATGCCAGCCGTCGTCGCGTTCGATGTAGATGCTGCTACCGTGATCGATGCCACCGTTCGGGTCGGTCCGGGTTCTCGCTCATGTAAGTGTGCCGGGTCCGGGCTTCTGACTTCGCAAAGCTCGTGGCGCTGGCAGTCAACGACTGGAATGACCATCAGCGTCAAGCTTGCGACCATGCTGCATGAGATCGCTGGGAGCAGTTTCATGACAAACTTTCCTCGAATCGCCGCAGCGCATCTTATATGAATCACGCCCCAGCGTCGCGGTGCCTAGCAGGTGCCTAAAAATGAAAAAACCCGCGATTTGCGGGCATTTTGGCACCAAAACCACTGCTTATGATTCCGCCGCTCTAACCAGCTGAGCTACCCCGCCAAACCGAGAAATCAATGACTTAGCCAAGTGCCGAAATTCTTAGCCTCGCCCTAGCCTCTCCGTCGCGAACAATCCGGCTACCGACGGACTGTCGGCAGGGCATTTCGCATATGAGCCCGCGCGCTGCAAGATGACCCGAGCTTGGCCTCCGAGCATTCGTGACGGTGGAGAAGTCGATTTCTAGCTACCCTGTCGCAAGCGCCTTGCTCGCATCAGGAAGGCGGCCGGTGCCGTGGCAAACCGGGCATAGGTTGGGATTGATTTTCGGTTCAAACCGCTGCCGAGGTGTCCTCATTTGGACGAGGCGGCCGGTGCCCTTGCACTCGGTGCAAAGGCCTTCGATCCAGTCCGATTTGCGCTCTCTCGTATTCATCGCGAATTTCCTTATACTAAAATTTCACTGTGATGCCTATCTACGCAACTTTATTGCTATGTCAAGGGAGCTAGACCTCGTGTTCGTGTTATGTTCCTATCCCGCTCATGCACATACCGGGCAATGAGATCCGACGCATCAGGGAGGTCCTGGCGCTCGCCGCAGGGCGCCCGGTCTCTCGGCATGAGTTCGGAGCGCGCCTCGGCATCCCGGCCGACAGCTTCGGCGTCGACACGATGGAGAGCGACGGCGCGTCCGGCCCGTTGGCCGTGGCGCTGCGGTACTTGTCGCAAGGGCTCCTAGGCTTTCGCGGCGAGCTGACAGAATGGTCGTATCAGTCGACCTTTCATGAGCGATGGCCGACACTCCTCATGCGCTACTGGTGGCCGCGGTTCACAGCGCCGATCGCGCGCAACTATGGCCCGGCGCGCATCGACTTCGTGAGATGGATCGACGAGCCGGGCGACTGCGAAGCCGCAACACTCAAAGCGGCGTGCGAGGCGTTCAAGCTGCGGATGCCGGAGCACCCCTAAAAAGCCCTCCCCGAGCCGGGAGGTAGGTGGAAGCAACGGCCATGGCCGTCGCCTCTGGGGGAACGGTGGGGAAATGAATCCCCGCTCCCGAGAGGCTACCACGCGTGATGAGGTGCGCTGGGCCGGTTAGGCGTCCTGACCTATCATTCGGGTCCAATCGAGCGATTCGGAGCTAGCGATGAGCGTGGAAACCGGACGGTCCGGCACAGAGACAAAGGGCAAGCGCGCCAAGATCTGGTACGACTGGAAGCCGGACGCGGAAAAGGACCGGGCGAGCGTCATCGGTTTCCTGCACTGGAGATTCCCGGACCTTGCGGAAATTGAGGAGCTGCGAAGAGAACAGAAAATGGAGCTGGAACATTTGGAGCCGTTGGAGCTGGCTGGGCACAGCAGTGAGGTCATCAGCGGGATGCGTCGAAGAGTAAACGAGTCTCGCTCTTGCTGTACGCCTCGATATCTAACGCAATCTCGCGCGTCGCCATGATTCGTGGAAAGCGAACGATCTCACTCTCCAGACGAAACGCTTTCACCAGCGCTTCGCCAAAGACCATTTGCTCGTCGTGATACAGCTGTCCCTTCACCAGCGCGCCGCGCAGGAAGTAACCTTTGGCCAGTAGGCGCTCAGTCAAAAGTTCGAGCGCATTGAAAATCTGGACCAGCCCGATGGAGTTCACGACCGTCGAAATTGCGACCGCGTCAGAAATGCTTTGCGCGCGAAACTCTGAGTGCCAACTCTTGCCGTCCCCTTTGTCCGCACGATGTATCGTCGCCAGTACATCCCTCAATGCTTCGAACGATATCGTCCCTCGGTTAAGGTCCTCGATCAGTTGGCTGAAGCCGAGGATATCGACGTACGCGCAGTATCGAGGCTCGTACGTCGTTTGCCCGAGCATTTAGTTACGAGCGCGGGACGCTCGCTTGTTAGCGTCCCACTTCTCGATTTCCATTTCCGCAACCTGGATGCCTAGCCTTCTCGTTGCTTCGCGATCGCAACGCATATCGATGAGCAGACCTCGAAGCTTCGCTAAACAATCCTTGCTGTCCAAAAACCCATCGTGCTTGAACTGTTTGTCGGGATGAAAAACGAAAATCTCGCAAAGGGACTCTCTGCCGGGAACGTACGATACCGCCTTGCCGTAAAACTTGTAACGTGCGCCGCTCGCACAGACGTACGTGCCGTGCACGTTCGCCGTCTCGCCCCGCTCGTACTCTACAAGGCCTTCAGCCCCTACGCGGTATTCGAATTTTTTAGCACCGCCGCTCACAGACCACGCCAATGCGCCTTCTGCCGGCATAATCGAACGCTTGTTGTAGTTCTCAACGAGTCTTCGCGTCTCGCCTCCGACGAGTGCATCATCAACCGTCGCCCTATCCAAAACAACCAGCGGATTGGTGTCGAGCTTTTCGACGACGATAATCTGCATCATCTGAACTACCTTCCACGTCGTTTACGAACAGTCTCAGGGAAAGCTACCGGTTCTTTCCAGCTCTTCAATCCTCGCTCTGCCGCCGGGATCGGTGAATGAGCCTCCCTGTGCGACGGTCATTGGATTGGCTCCGCTCAGCGTGATCGTGGGCGGAATTCTGTCACCACCACCGCCGCCGAAGCCGGGCGAAAGCGGCGCTCGTTGGACGTTGTGCACTGATCCTTGAACGGGCAGGTGCGGCACGCCTTCGTCAGGTAAATCCGCATTTTCTGGCCATCTTCATCNNTCATCAGCGGTGAAGTGGTGCGCCAGCTTCTCGCCGGCCGGGCAGCGATAGATATCGTCGTCCTTGGCCAAATAGACAAAATCAGATTTCCCAAAGCGGCCTGCCGACTTGGCTCCCGAGGTTTGCGGCTTGGCTAGCGTGACCGCGACCCCGGCCTGTTCGCATGCCAG
>QGNH01000166.1_pt1 | contig 32072 bp, 34 predicted proteins | sample 1735481 | NCBI WGS metagenome assembly QGNH01 (sample SAMN09239004, study PRJNA386568) | Viral metagenome, whole genome shotgun sequencing project. | reverse complement strand
TTTTCTCGTTTTTTAAATACTTTTAAATGAAAGTTGGTCAAAAAAATGACATTATCAGTTGTCTGTTTCAGAATTGTTCAGACTTCTCATGGCAAGATCTTGTATTATTTTCATGGTCCGTACAAGCATGCTGGAAAGGCCTGGATAGTGACAAAATTGATGAGTAGGGTCGGAGAGGAGCACAGGAAATTTATTGAAGAGTGGACTCGTAGAGAGGTACTCAAAACTGACATACCTGTCGAAGAATTGCAGGGACTTATTGGACGCAATGCCGTCGTGGACTATGAGAAGAACACAATACTATGCATTCACCCAGTCCCTGAAACAGAACAACGACGACTATATATCCGTCCGAATATTGTTGTTCCTCGAGCTCTAAGACCTGAGGCCCTTGATCCTACACCGCGTGAACAGGATATTAAACAGAAAAAATTTGAGAAGGAATTCCTTGGAAGGAGTCTGGAATCATGAAAGAAGACTTGTCGTTTCTGGGGAAAACCAAAATGGAAAAATTTCAGGAAGAGCTGCGAAAAGCATCCCACCGGCCGGAACTCAAAATACCGGACCGGATCGAACGAGAAACATTCGACTGGCTGTTCAAGGAATGGTGCTATGCCCGGGTGCCAGAGCCCGTGCCGGATATGAATGCCATGACAATGTTCGAAAAGCGTGAGGTGCTCAGGGCCCAGGAACAAAGCCTCGATGAACGAGAAAGATATTTACGAACGGTGTCAAAACGAGTATCATATAAATACAGGAATTTATTCTCATACCTGCTGGAGCAGTTCGATGTATTGTATCCGGACTATGGTATGAAAACGCAGGCCACACGGGAACGGATCGAGGCGGATATTGACAGGTTGAAACTGGCGGAGAGAAAGGCCGTTTCGTGTTTAGATGAAAAATGAACCTGATAATTCGAACGTACTTGGTATCTCAGAGTCTGATGCCATGTCCTGGGTCAGGGTCCTGGCCGGTAATACCTGCACAGACGACCTGGTCAGGGCCCTGTGGTTTGTTCTGCGGGAAGAACAAGTGATAACGGTGTCCCATGTTGATGGCTACATTTGTCATGAGATATCTGATGAGGGCCTGACAAAATACCTTGAGCAGGCAGAAAGGAGACTGGCATGAGTTTCTGCGATATCGTCATACCGCACTACAAAAATGAGCTGGGACTGAAACAGTGCCTGGCATCTATCGAGGCATGTACCAACCGTTACGGTGTATTTCCGGTCACCACGATCGTAGTATATGCCGTCAGAGAGGACACCGGTAGGCGCATGAACTTTGCCGAGACGGTCAACGCTGGCATAAAAAAAGGCAACTCAGAATATGTCTGCATTCTCAACGACGATGTCATTGTATCAGACCATTGGCTCAGAGAGCTCATGAAGTCGGTCATACATGACAAAACCATCGGCGCCGTGGGTCCGCTGTCAAACTGTGACAAAGGTTGGCTGCACAACCACGACATCAAAATTGGCGGTGTGGATCTGCTACCTGGGAGTAATACCGTCGAACAGATCACGCCGATCATACCTCAGATCTATGACTATGCCTCACCATACCATGAGGTCATTGAACGGGACTGGATCGCAATGTATTGCACGCTGATACCACGAGAAGTGATCAACAAGGTTGGCCTGCTCGATGAAAAATTCGAGAACTCCGGCGAGGACGTGGAATGGTGCCACAGGGCCCGGAAAGCCGGTTACAAAATTGTGCAGGACTACAACTCGTTCGTGTTTCACTACGGCGCCGTGAGTCGCAAACAACTCGAGGCCGAGGACTATCAGGCTTATCACGACGCTGACAAACGCACGACTGAATACCTGCGGCAGTTCGGCAGTAGTTCAGCAGTAGTTCTGCAGTAGTTCGGCAGTAGTTCGGCAGTAGTTCGGCATCTAAGCCGTTGGTCAACAACCACGCCCACAAGGGGCGTGGCTTGAGTCTACCATCGCAGGGCCATTGCGTATCGCAATGCCAGGCGACTCATATGGGTCATTGACTGAACCCTGTTCCACCGACTTTTCAGTAGTGGAAAGAATGTAATTATATAGTTTATAATATACTCTATTGTTTGCCTCTAATACGCCTCTAATACTCTTTTAATATTCACTATCAAGAGATGGCACGACACTACCGATCATTTAACCTGACTCCTGAACAACGACGCCTGGCCCGGGCCGAGGCAAACCGCCGTTATCGACGGACACATGCCGAGGCCATCCGGGCATATATGGCCAGATATTTCCAGGAGAACAAAACCAGTCTCGTAAAGGCCATGCATGCCTGGCGCCATGATCATGCCGAAGCCTGGAATGCCATACAAGCCAGAGTCCGGTCCAAACCGGCCTACCGGGCCCGGGTCTCACGACAGCACCGTTTGCGATACAAGACGGACCCTGTTTATCGGGCTCATCGCCTGGCAGCATCGACGGCATGGATCAAGGCCCATCTCATGGACCCAGAGTACCGAGCACGACACAATGCTGCATCAGCAAAATATCGAAGAGATAAATACAACTCGGACCAGGTCTACCGGGTCCGACAACTGAAACGTGAAGCGACGTGGCGAAGAGCTCATCGTAAACAGGTTAATGAGTATCAAAGGGCCTGGTATCAAAAGAAGGGTGGCGCATGAAATGCCGCCTGCGAAAATTATGTGGTCATTATTCTGAGGCCTGCGAGGCCTGCAACCAGCAGTCAATTTGGCACTGGTTTTGGGTGCCGTGGCGTGGTCGGCGGCTGTATCGCAAATTGAACGGCAGATCACCGAAAAGTTCTATGGGCCCTAAAACAGCCGTAGAGGCCCTCTAAAACCGAGGCAGGGCTCGGACAGCCGGTTACTGGCAGTTAAGGCTCAGAATGGCTTGGCGAGGCCTCAGCGACGGTTTTAATAAGGTTTTAAGGCATGATAGACGCGGTACCGGTCGGCAGGGGCATTGATACAGACGCTTGGATCATGGAGCCACATGTCATCAGCTCAGGCCGCGGGTACATCACTGATGAAGAAATGCGCCAGGCGTGTGACGTTGCGGGCCATACGAAACCAGAGATCATGCTAACCGCAATGCAAAAGATCTTGTTCTTTTTTCGGGACCGGCACGGCCTGCGGTTAATACGGGAGGAACAAACCTCGTATCGGGACGAGCTCGAGCATATGACGGTTTATGAGGTCAGGCAGCTGGTAGAGCGTCAGAATGGGAAGGCGTATACGGAGGTGTGGAAATAAGCCAAATGAGCTATACAGCCGATGACTATTTCGATGACGTGATAAAGCCACGGCTGGCCTCGATCGCCACGTTTGACCAGCTGAAGGATGTTCTGTCTGAGGCCCACCATGAGAAGGCTGACAGCCGCGGTTATCAGAAATTACGATGTGAACTGCTATTTCTGTTGATGAACCAGGACGCCTCGGATAACCAGACAATAGACCAGGTCGTCTGGGACCTCGTAACTAATTTATATGGCGACAGATATGAACTCAGAAAACTGGAATACGGGTCCGGGACATCAGTGATAAAGGTGAATTATCAGTCAAATACGGAGACAATTTGACCCCGACACATTCGGCAGATGAATTCCAACGGCTCAACCACTCAGAGCTCATCGGCATGGCCAAGAGCATGGGCATCCGGGACAGGGACGATCTCCATGAGATCACCCAGAATTTTTATCTAAAACTGCCGGCCCTTTTATCCTCGTACGACCCCACCCGTTCCGCATTCAGCACATACGTCTGGCATTGTTTAAATAACGTGGTGGCAACGTATAAGGCCTCTGAACAACGCACCGCGACAAGTTTGGAGTTTAAAGACGACTGTCTGTTCTTTTCCCAGCCGGTTTATTTCGAGACCACCCTGGCCAGGATCAATGACTTCGCTGAGCATTGCCGCAAGCATGGCCGTCTGGCCACGGCCCGGATACTGACCGAACTGGATTACCGGATCAATGACTCGACCCTGGCGGGCACCGCGGTGTGGAGTGCAACGTGGAGTTCGTATGTGCATAGGTTCCTGTTCACGGAACGCTACGACTCAACCCTGTTCCCGTATTAAATGGCCCGATACTCTCCGGGCTCTATTCCCCGACTGCAGAACACACCCATGTCCACAGACCCATCCGTCTTGACGGCGTCCAGGAGCCGGTCTACACGGTGATGGCTGACCACGGCGATCGGGTGCCCGACGTTCTGGGCCAGAATGCCCTGGATGTAGGGCAACGTCCGGTTTTTAAATTCGTTAAAGCTCTCGCCCCCGGGAATTTGTTTATCAGGCTCAGCACAATATTTGCCAAGAATAGACAGGACATCCTCCGAGTCCATGCCAGTATAGTCACCTACGTCCCAGGGCCTGAGTTCTTTTGAACGAACCAGGGATGCCCCTGTGGTCGCTTGCAAGGCCTCTGCGGTGCTCAAGGCTCGATCCAGGTCACTGGAGTAGATGACCTGCACTCCGGAACTTTTTAGGGCCTCTGCGGCCTTCGTGGCCTGTTTAAGGCCTTTTGCATTTAGCGGTGGATCTGACCAGCCCCGGATCTGATGTTTGTCGTTCTGGTCGGTGTCACCATGCCTGAGGAAAACAAGTTTGGAAACGGGCTGGATGAAGGGGGGTAAAGTAGCCTCAGAATAGGCCCCGCCTTTTGCCTGGGAACGTTTATAGGCATCAGTGGTCTGCTCATTTTTGGCTACGTCTTTTGCCATGATACCGGTCTCGGTGATGGTCTTTGCATCAGGCCCTGATAGAGCGTTGTCGTTTTTGGTCACGGTCATCTGTTCCTGGCCAGGTTTCGTCACCTGAGAAGGAACCTTTGCCACTGGGACCGAGGGCTCGGCGCCGGAGACAGCACCCTTCAGACCTGTACTGAGGTCCTGTACAGGTGCCCCGATCTCGAACTCCTCCGAATTCAACCCATAGGTCCGGGCGAAATATTCCTTATTCAGTTTGACGCCCAATTTGCTCAACATCACGTCGATCTCAGCCCTATCTTTGGTCGGCGGCTCGCTCTTATATAAGCGAAATTTAGGCAACTTGTCCGCTGCCGGCCAATTGTACCAGGCGATCCACTCGATCAACTGATCCATGGTCACCTCAACCATGCGGCTATCTTCCTTGACGATGTCGTCACGGACACCCGCCAGAGAAGCCGCGGCGGCATATGAACCACCCTTGATCTCGGCCGACATGTTATTTCCCAATATGCACATGTCAATTTCGCGGTTCATTGTGTCTAACCACCCGTTATATATGTCGATAGATGAGGTTTTGTTGACCTCCAACGGCGTGATCGTGGTGTTATCCGGATGGGCCACGATGCTATCGGCGAAGCTTTTCTGAAGGACATCCAGGATCTCATTAAGACGCTCCTGCTGCAGCCCAGCCTCAAGTTTCACATCGAGCCAGGGCATGCCATATTTTTCAACGAAACGAATTCCATATTCCATGATCATATGGCGAAATTTTACGGGCCAGTAGCAGCCATTGAACAGGGCCTCTCTCGATGACGAGGGGTCATCATACCTGGGATGATATCTGGTCACCAAGAACTTACGAGGAGGTAACACTTCACCTTGAACCTGCTCGACTTTGGTCTTATATCTCAAGGTGTTATCATCAGCCCAACCGAACCAACGGGCTGCTTTACCGGACACGGCCTCGGGCAGCCAGAGGCCACCTTGGTATTGCCAGGAAACTTCGGAAACGCTAAAGCCGTAAAATGAGGCCTGGAGACATTCGGCCATAATTTCAGTCACCGGTAACATTTCAAAGACCTTCTGGATGGTCTTGTACATGCGGGCGGGAGCATCATTTTGGTCGATCGCCCATTTTAGAGACAAAGTTCCTGACCGCCTGTTGTTGAAGCAGGCCTTGACCCGACCATCCGAAAGAAGTTGGTCGACCTCCTCGATATTTTTGCCCAAAGCGATCAGAACCTCTGACTGGGTCGGCATTAACAGAGATGTCCTAAAGTAGTCCCAAGCGGTCGACCTCGTAACCACTTCATTTTTATAGGGTTTACGTGAGGTTACTTTAAAAGTTGGATCAGTCGTAGTGTCATCAACATGCCCGTATGGATCAGATGTCTGGCCACTTTGACCGGTCATGTAACTGGGTTTCTGACTGAAATTCTGGATAAAACTTTTTTTAACTGTCATCTGTAACCTCGCATAGAGTTGGGGGTTGCATTATAACCGGAAAGCTTATCTGACAATGGAAGAGACGAACCTCGAAACCCTGGAATTACATCTGGTTTCAAAGTCCTGGTCACCAAACCGGGTTTTACACCACGAAAGTCTTTTAGGTACGTAAGGGCCTGGCTGAGGGCGTCACAATTGCCAACCAGAATGCCGTTGGCATAGTAGCAATTAACGTGATCTATTTCGAGGTTAAAAACTCGGACGGGTTGACCAATAGTTTCGGATACGACAGGATCGGGAGCAGAAGTTTGCGGTTTTCTTACCCCTGTCATGTGTTTCAAAAGGGCTTTTGCAGAAAGGACAAATTTTTGAAACCATTCGGGTATTGTGTTTAAACCGCCATTTGACATCGCAATTATGGCTGCAGAATTTGGCTGAGGACTGACAAGATAGAAAAACATTCCCACATTGAATGCAGGTCTGTTCATTTCGTTTTTCTTTGGGTCCAATGGCATGTTGCCTATGCCACGCTCGGCCCTCTTCAGATCTATGCCATTCAAGGGTAAGAGGCCTGATATCAGCAAGGTGAGACTTTTGAGTCTCTGAACAAGGTTTGCCCCTATTGAGCGCACGATGTTCCCGCATCGGTAACAGCTGTAAATTGCCAGGGTCGTTGTTGTCCCTGTTATTATCTTTGTGATGAATTTCAAACCCAACAGGAATTTCTTGGTCACCGTTGTATTTTTGCCAAATGACTCGATGCAGAGCTTTAACAGTCCTGTGACCGGGTTTCCCTTTTTCGGCCGGATGATACGTGCTATGGTAGTAATAAGGGGCTTTCCTACCAAGTTTGTAGTAAAGCTCCCCATTGAATTCAATGCATCTTTCAGAGACCACTTTGTAAGAGTCCATGCATCTAATATACTACAATTCATTGTTTGTGTCAATGCATCAATTCTAATAAACTCATTGTTTGCAAAAACTGGATGGTTTGGCGTGCATGTGAGGCCCATTTTGTTGATGACCCTGTCAGCATAGTGTTCAAAAGTTTTAGTCACTTTTCTGACACCTATAGGTGTGATGACTGAGTCTCCAATTTTTATAGACTCAATGGGCCTATCCCCAGACATAGTAGCAATTAAGGTCCCGGCAACAAAACAAATGTCATCGTGCCCACAAGGAAAATTCTGCAACTGATCCAGGAACATCTTGTTCCAACCAGCCTTTAAAAGCTTCACCTTTTTTGTAGAACACAAAGGAGTCACGGCAGATGCCCTGGTAATTTTGTCCTTGTCAGGACTGATCGGCCGAACCGGAAACGCCGTGTTCGCTTTGAGTGACTGTATGAGAGACTGACCCGACGCCCTGTCCTCAACCAGAACCGCATCCACATGGTGCCGGTTATATATGGCATCCACCTCGGTCAGTAACTCAGGAAATTCGAACTTATCATTAACAACATCAACGACATAGAAGTCAGTCAGGGTCTGATAGATCACCACGCACGCTGAATAGTCGGACTCCTCTTTGGTTTTGAAGGCCGTGTCTAAACTCATCACCTTAACGAAAAAGGCAGAGTCCGTGGGAAGGGCATCCACCACAGGGAACCAGTCCGAGTAAAATACCTGGTCTTCACCAATATCTATGAACTCGGCAAATATCTCCTGACGTCTGATGATGGGCGGAATTTCAGATATCAACTCGTCAATAGCTGCTTTGGTAAACAACGGGTTGTCATAGGTACTGAAAGTGAAGGACTTCCAGAGCACCTCTTTGGGGTCCAGACCCTTTTTATATAGCTCGTAGTAGAGGCTGTCCTCACCAGTTTTCTTGTCCCTGCGGCCTTTTGGCGTGCCAACGAACAACACCCTGGCGTTATAGTCCAGGGCCATGGGTGCAATAGACACCTGCCAAAGGTTTCTGTCCTGAAGTACAATGCCGGCTTCATTGATGACGATGAGCGAATAGCCAAAGCCCTCGATCGACTCAGGCCTGTCAGCAGACCTCATATCCATATATGACCCGTTGGCCATGCTCAACTGTTTTTGCTGCTCACGCCATTCCCAGGCTTTGTGAGGTATCTTATTCAACGTGGGAGAAAAACACCTTTGGTAGTAACGACTTATGTTCGAATAGATGACGTCTATCCATAGGACACGCTGCTTAGAACTCAGCATTTCTCTCATTATATATTGGGCGCAGGACATGGTCGCCCCGAACCGGCGCCCCTTTGCCATGACCTTGAACCGTGCGTCATGATCGAAGAAGGGAAGCTGAGTCGTGGTGAACGTGAACTCAATTTGGTTCACGCCCGGGTCAGGTTCAGGGAGAGATAAAGGCTCTACCGTAGCCGTAGGAGCCTTTTCAGCCAAGGTAAATTTCACGATATCACTCCGTCATGACCCAGGGTTTTGTTCACTATTTCAAGCTTTAAACTGCCAGAATGCTCCTGTTTTACCTCGTCATGCCAGGTCTCTGGTTTGTGACATTTCAGGTATCTCCACATCCATAACTCGTTCCCTTCTTTGATCTTATCCTGAACTTTTGCTTCCACGAGTTCCACAAAAGAGTCGTTCAGGGTCTCAACAGTTTCTTTGAAGTCAGGATCCGAGGCCTTCCAGTTGTAGAAGGTTTTGCGGTCGATGCCCATGGTTAGGGCGGATGAAGCAATGTGACCGTGACTCTCTTTATACAACTTCAGGAACTGCTCTTTAAGTTTTTTCTGTTGGCTCACACACCCTCCCCTTTTTTATTTTGTTTCCCCAAAAAACCCCCCCTCATAACTCAAAAAACCAGTCCCAAACTCTTCCCAAACCATTCCCATATTCGGATAATACCCTGGAATTACTCAATTTCAAGCAATTCGCCGGTATCATCCTATTAACAACGGCCCATTCTGCGCCCCCCTTAACCCGGGAGTTTTAATGGCTTATAATACAACGTCTAATTTTGCCACGTCTCAACAGTGCGGTGAAGACCTTTCCCAAAACCAGTTCTGTTTCGTTAAACTTGGCAGCGATGAGCTCCTTTATGCAGCCACCAACACAGACCATGCCCTCGGCATTTTAACAGACATACCCACGGCAGGGGCCCTGGGACAGTTCTCAGGAACCGTGGCGGTCTCAGGACTGACACGGGTTGCGGTCGGTGGAGTCTACCCAGTTGGAACCTTCGTGGTTCCTTATACAGACGGGACCACGGCAGGGCTCGCGTATTCAGTGGCTGATGCCGGCTCCAGTAATGATGTGATCAGGGCCCGGCTTCTCCAGCCCAGTACAGCCGCGGGCGATATTGTGGCCTGCGAACTTTTATACAACCCCTTTGGCGATGTGACAGGTGGAGTCCAGGGCATCACCGGTGTCCAGGGGATAAGAGGAACCACCGGTGTCCAGGGCCTGACCGGGGTTGGTTACCAAGGCCTGACCGGAGTAAGGGGTCTCACGGGCGTTCAGGGAATTACCGGCCTGATAGCTCCTCAAGGAACCACAGGAATCCAGGGCCTTACAGGGGTCTGGGGTCTGACCGGAGTCCAGGGAATAACAGGAGTCATATTCAGCACAGGTGGAGTTACAGGACCCAGCATGGTAGCCAGTGGAACCATCACGGCCCTTGTTAATGGGGTCCCGGTTATTTTGCTTTGCTCAGCAACGAACTAAAGAGAAAAAAAAAATAAAAATGCCCTTTAAAAATGAACATAGCATCCGCGTGACCCAACCGGGTCAGTACACGAAATTTGCCAGGAAGAACCTGACGGCCGGCGTGGATGCAGTTCTGGGAATTAAGGGTGGGAAGTCCGAAGTCCAGGCATTACGGTTTGATAAAGCAAAATTCACGCCAGCTGAGGCCCGGGACTGGGCCGATAAACATGGTTATAAGGGCTCCATGCATCCTGCGTCAGACCATGACGAGGGGACGCCAACTCCTGCCGGTAGCAGTGCCATAACGGTTCCCACGGCCATACATAAGGACCTGAGCGTGCAGTACGCCGAGATCGAGGACCTGGACATCGACATGCTGGTCGACCTGATAATGGATAAGGAAATAAGCCTGGACGAGCTCATGAAGGGAATTCAACACGAGACCGAGCACACGACTGACCGGCTTGTAGCAGCCAAAATAGCCATGGATCATTTGATGGAACATTCCGACTATTACACGAAACTTGACGAAGCGGAGAAGACCATGAGTCATTCGGAAAATAAAAGGGGCATCATTGCTGATGCCCCTTCCCCGATCAAAGCCTATCAGGTCCTCTCCTATCCCGTCAATTCCAGTCCCATCCCTTCAGGTCATTTCACTTCAGGTCCGCTCCATTACGCTGATAGTATACAATATGCCGGATCAATTTCCCACAAAGAAATTGAAGATGACTTGGACGACGAAGAGGATGGTCTGGGTTATGATGAGGAAAAAAATGAACTCACCGTCGAGGCTTTTTCAGTGGGGACACATACATCGGCCGAGGGAACAGAATGTACTTACACTGAAAAAGATCTTGATAAGATGGCAAAAGAATATAATGAACGGGTTGAAAAAGATCCGAGTCCTATTTGTCTGGGCCATCCGTCAGACTCATCGCCAGCGTTTGGCTGGATAAAACATTGCATGGCATCTGGCGGGAAATTGTTTATGAAGCTCCATGAATTGAACCGTGACTTCGTTGATGCTCTGAGAAACAAAGCATATAAAAAAGTTTCCTTATCTCTTTACGATTCGGAAAATGGCCCACGGATCCGGCATCTGGCTTTTTTGGGTGGCATGGCCCCGGCAGTGAAGGGCTTGTCCCCTGTCCAGTTTGCTTCATCCATTCCCTATCACTCATTCACAGAGGAGTTCGACATGGCCGACAAGGTCGTTAATGTAGACGAATTGAAACGGGAGAACCACTTCTTCAAGAAGCTCTTCAACCTTTTCAAGATCGATGTGAAAACATTTACCGAGGAGAAACCAATGCCCGATACGAAAACACTCGAAGTCAAAGACACCGTCAAAGTTGCAGACAAAACCGATCTCGGAGTCAAGGACCATGTGGAACAGTCCAGTATTATAGCCATGGAAGAGGGCAAAGCGAGGCCGGCCGGGGACAAGTCAGCGGCAGCTATTCAGAACAGCATCGTGGAGAAGGAGACATTGGACCCCGGCGAGGCCACCATGGCCAGCCCTGAAGAGAAACAGGTCAAGGCCCAGGTGGCTAATGAGGCCACGGACATTGCGGCCGAGAACGAAAAACTGAAGGGCGAGGTCGCCAGTTTGAAGTCTGAAGTCGAGGCCCTGAAAGCCGCCCTGGCGAAGAACCATGCCGAGGCCGTAAAGCAGTCTGACAAGGACTTTTGTGAAGAACTCATTAAGGCTGGTCAGATCCGTCCTGCCGACAGGGACATGATCATCCTGAACCTCGAGGCCCGGGCCACACTGGACAATGTGCGTCATTATTCCGAGGAACAGAGTGCCCATCGCCATTACCGGGAAGAGCTCAAAAAGATGCCCAAGATCATAACATTCGGTGCTGAGCCCAGCGTGCCCAACATGACAACACCCGTCTCAGTCCCGGACGTCGGCATGGCAAATTACATGAAGAAAAAGGTAGAAGACAAAATGGCCGCCACTCCCAATATCAGTTATTGGGATGCATTAAAGGCCTCCATGAGTGAGTGTGCGGCAGAAGAGCCTGAAAAATATGCCCAGTACATGCAGGGCATGATACCTCCAAGGTAAAACCAAATTTTCTTTATTGGGCTGCAAGATATTTACAGCCCTTAATTATAGATCATAATAACCTTTTAAAACAGGAGTTTACAAATGGCTTATAACTTGAGTGATTCCAGAACCATCAGTTTCCAGACCAGTGCGGACCTTTCCGCATCACAGTTTTGCTTCGTCAAACTCGATGCCACAAGCGGCCTTACCATTGCCGGTAAGAATTCATATGCCCTTGGCATTCTCGAGAACCAGCCCTCGGCAACACCCGGTGGCCAGTACGCGGCAACGGTTGCCATTGATGGCGTGGCCAGACTCTGTGTCGGTGCCGCCTATGCGATCGGGACTTTTCTGTGCCCAGGAACATCAGGGGACGGGACGGGGATCGGGCTCAACATCACAGATTCATCGTCCAATTTGAAATATGCACGGGCCATGCAGATGCAGACCAGCACTGCCCCTGGCGACGTGGTCGCAGTTCGGCTGATCGGACCTCAGCCCGGCATGGACAGTGACGGAACAGCGATCTAAAATAATGTATGAAAACTTGCATCACATGCAAAAAGGAAAAGCCAGAGTCTGAGTTCAAAACTGGCCTGAACCAATGCAAAAAATGCAAGAATTCATATATGAATGGATGGCGTAAAGCACATCCAGAATATCAGAAAAAATGGGACACCTATAATTATGAGAGGCGAGAGAAAACCGAAGGTTACAAAAGACTCTCGGAATAACGCTCTCAGAGAAAAACCAAATGGTCATAAGTCAAAACGGTTTATGTGGGGCTTGCTTAAAACCTCTGGGAATTGAGACGAGCAATATCTGTGTAGACCATGATCATAGGACTGGCAAGATCAGAAAAATACTCCACCAAGGGTGTAACATCGCCTTGGCAAGAATGAATGAAAATGTTGAGGATATTCTAAATTTGGCGGAGTATGCCAGGTATTGTAATAGGACGAATTAACAAAGGAGAAAAGTTATGGCATTGCCAAGTGTATCGCAGATCACGGTGCCGATCGCTCTTCAGAACCTGAGCATCCAGTACAGGCCTGACAACCTCATCGGGGAGAGGGTATTCCCGATCTTTCCGCTTGCCAGCCCTGCCCAGAAGGTCTTGAAATACGCGAAAGCGAATATGTTCAGGATCGAAGACGGGACGCTTTACAGAGCGGAAGGCGGAGAGACCAAGATCTTCAACTGGGACATTGCGACCCAGACAGTGAACCCTCGCCAGATCAGTGCTGGAGAGTCGGTCCCTGTCGAAATGATCGACATCGAGAACATGCCCGGACAGATGCCCACGAACAGCATCGTGGACGCGGTCCAGCATGGTTACATGAGGATCGATCAGTTCAAAGAAAAGCTCATTTCCGACACCATCTATGGCAACACATGGCTGGACGGAACCCTGGGCGGAGTCGACACACACGGGCATTGGGGCCTCGACACGACCTCGAACACGTTCATCAACGACATCTACAATGCAAAAGAGCAGGTGCTCTTGAGCACAGGCGTACGGACGAACGTGCTTGTCATGGACGTGGCGACGTTCTATGCCCAGCAGTTCAACCCGAACGTCTCCGACAAGATCAAGTACACACAGCGCTCGGTGCCCACGGCCGAACTGCTTGCGTCCCTGCTTGAGCTCGATGAAGTCATCGTCGGCGCCAGCGTCTATACGGCGTCGAAGGAAACCAAAAAGGGAACAGCCCCCACAATGTCGGCGATATGGGATCCCAGCGCCAAGGGTAATGCCTTCTTGTTCCACAAAGAGGCCCCCGGACTCCGTTGTCTGACGGCCGGTCTGCAGTTCAGACTTCCCTACCGCGGTAGCCAGAGATACGTCGAGGGTTACTATGACTATGTTCGTAGGGCCTATGTCTACACTGTTACGGAACAGGTGGATATTGCTCCTCTGGCCCTGGACATCGGGTGGGCGTTCAGTTCGACGAACAGCGACTAAAGAGAGAGAAAGAAAAAAAAATGGGTTATTCGTCTCTAACGGACTGCAAGAACTACCTGCCTGAAGAGGTCATCAAACAGTTGTCTGACGACAACAATACTGATGACATTGACAGCGGCAAGGTGAATGACAGCATTCGTCGGGCGGATGATCTGATAGATGGATATCTGAGAGGCCGATACACCGTGCCCATTACGGGCACGGTGCCGGTCCTCATCCAGGACCTTTCGACGAAACTGGCCGTCTATTTTTTGTTCAAGCGTTCATTGATACAGACGTTGCCGGAGCCCATAAAGGATGACTACGACTACGTCATGACCCAGTTAAAAGCGATCCAGCGGGGCCAGTTGAGTCCGTTCGAAATTTCTCAGAACCCCACCTGGATGTCGTCAAACAAGACGAACACTCAGGTGAGTAACGGCGATGTGTCTTTGACGCAGATGACCATGACCAGTCCGGGAAGTGCTCGGCCGTATGATCGGTATCCAATATGAGTAATGCCTCGTTAGCAGACACCGTAAGTCCAAACATTTTGACAGCCATATCAGAGGCGGTGTTGGATAGGCTGAAGGCAAAAGGGCTGAATGTCGATCAGTTTGCATTCAATGACCTGAGGACAGGAGTCCTGAACCTTAGAACACCGGCAGTAAACGTGATCATTGACCAGGCCAGATCTCAGAAGGTCACTCAGACCACCTGGAAACAAATAGTGACCATGAGCCTGATACTGATCGTGAAGAACGTCAAGGGAGCAACAACAGGAGATGCACAACGGCGTTCTAAGATCTATGAGTTGCTTGATGGAATAGGCCGGTACCTACAGTTTCAAGACCTGTCCGAAAGTCTGGAACCACAGGGACTGGCCCTGGAGAACCCGTTGATGATCGATGGATGGCGTAACGTGACAACACGGGAATGGGCAAAGGCAGCATATCAGGTGTTTGACATGAAGTTCTGGTGCTCGTATAATGTTGAATATTCTTCAGATATGCCGGACCTTGGGAATTTAACGTCGATAATGGCAGAGTTTTCGATAGAGCCTGAGGCGACAGGAAGCGAGCCACCTCAGACTGCATCTCTGATACCCCTTACAGTATAAAGGAGAAAAGTTAAACCATGTCATCTCTAAACATTCAGACACCCTTTATCCCGAACACTCGGGTACCTGGTTTCTACGGCGAAATTAACACGAACAATGCCCTTCCGGGCCTGGCACCAACTCCGGACAGCCTGATACTCATTGCTCAAATGACGTCAGCCGGCAGCGTGGCAGCAAACCTGCCTCAAAAGGTTTTCAGTGATGCTGATGCGGCTTTGTACTTCGGTCAGGGCTCGGTAGCACATCTGGCCTCCCGGGCGGCCCTTGAAGCCAACCCGAACATCGCCCTGTCAGTTGTGGGCGTGGCCGACAATGGCTCCACAAAGGCCACAGGCTCAGTTGTCATTTCCAGCGCATGCACGGTGATACCCGGGGCAGTCGATCTATGGATCGGCGATGAGCATGTCAGCACAGGCGTTTCTGTCGGTGACAGCACATCGACCATCGCGGGCCATCTCAAAACAGCCCTTGATCAGATCCAGACCTATTTGCCGGTGACCTATACGCTCAGCTCGGGCACTCTTGCATTCACGGCCCGGAACGCAGGGACACTTGGCAATACGACAACCATCACCGCCATCAATAGCTCAGACGCTACATCAGTGGTTACGGACATGGCCTCTGGATCCACAGATCCTGATGTGGGGGCCTATGACACCACGAGCTCGGTGCTTGGCAGCATCGTTGGTGGAAATTACACCATCGTGATCAGCACACTGGCAGACAGTGGGAACCTGACCAAGATCAAGACCATGAACACGTTCGTGAATAACCCCAATAACAATGGGAACCAGATCACGGTTTATGGCTATACCGATCAGATCGGTACCTTTGCCAACGCTGAGACCCTTGCGGGAACCATGAACAGCGGCACCATGACCGAGGGTTATGTCAATTATGCCTCGGGCAACCTGGCGAAGCCCGAGCCCTATAAAATTGGGGCCCGGTATGCCGCGGTGCTCGCGTCCACCTCAGACCCTGTCGTGCCGTACGATGGCCTTGTCGTGGCCCAGGATGCTCCTGCGGTGCCTGACCGGTTCACATGGACCCAGAAACAGGACCTGCTCAGCAATGGCGTCACGCCTCTGGCAGTCGTTCCGGGCGATGAACTGGCAATTGTCAGGGCCATTTCGACTTACACCCTGAACAGTCAGGGTGCGCCGGATCCGACTCTTTTGGACATCAACACAATGCGGACCATGTTCTTTGTCAGGTCTCAGGTCCGGACCCGGTTGACTAATGTCTTTCGTGGTGCGAAGCTGAACGCCCGTACGATGCGGCTAATGAAGCCGGAAGTCCTCGATGTTCTTTACAACCTTCAGAATGCTGAGATCGTACAGAACGTGGCGAAGTACGAGTCGGCGGTTCTGGTTGAACAGGACCTCAGTGACGTGACCAGAGTTGATATTTCTGTTCCCACAAATATTATTTCAGGACTGCATGTAATAGGTTCAGTTTTCAACCTCATACTGGGAGTGTAAATAACCATGGCAAACTATGTTGTAAGAGCAACACTGGCCGTCAATGGCCAGGATATTTCGGACTTCAAAGCATTCACCGAGAAGGCCCGCATCCTGTCGAAGTCGGTTCACCTGATGTACAAAACGGGCAATGCCCAGCTTACACAGCGGTTCACGGGTGAGCTGGACTACGTTGTTCCAAAGGACACGGCCGAGTTTGACTGGGCCTCCATCGTTGGCAATGGTGGGACCCTTGTAGTCGAGTTCGACAATGGTGAACAGACCAGGTTCGGCGGAGTCAGCGTGACTGAGATCGGCGATGCAAAAGCCGATGGCGAGAACGAGATGATCAGGCCCATTTCATTCATGGCCGAAACCAGGAATGGTGCGACCGGTGCCTGACAAAATGGAAAAGAGGCAAGGTTAAAAATATCCCCCTGCCTCTTTTCCCCCGTTCCAATGAGCTCAGAAGGCAAGAAAAAAAATGTCAGATATCTTAGCAAAGCTTAAACAGGGCACCAACCACATAAAATTGAGTGTTTTTCCGGGCACTACACAGGCCATTGCCTTTAAAATTCTGTCTCAACAGGACCTTCAAGACGCCGCATTCGCCACTGAGAGACTGTTCACGAGTTCGAAGATAGAACTGAACCTGGCCTCGGCCCAGGAATATGACGAAGAGAAGAGCACGCAGATCTTGTTCCGGGCCCTGAGAGACCCTGCCAAGCAGGACGAGACCGTGGCCCCGGACATCACAACGTTTCGCAAGTTATTGACAAGAGAAGAAAAAGCGGTGCTCATAGATGAGTACCTGACGTTTGAGAAAGACTGTTCCCCGAGATCAGATACACTTTCGAGCGAAGAGTTCGACAAGCTGGTATCTGACTTAAAAAAAAAGCCAGACTCGATCAATACGAGCAGTTTCAGTACACTCATGCTGAAAAGGCTTGTGCTTTCTTTGGCAAGCCCTGTCCAGAGCTTACCGAAGGACAATGGTTAGTTCTGATGGCGCTTGAAGGCGCCGTTATTGACCGAGCAGAGCATCCCGACAAACTTCCGGTTCTAAGAAGGGCCCCCATAAAAAATGCCTGATCGCAATATGACCATATTCATCAACGGCAATGCCCAGGGCCTCACTGGTGCCGTGAACCAGGCTAAGGGTCAGATCACCAACCTCACGAAACATGCCAAGAGTGGCTTTAATGACATTGAAAGGGCCGCGGTCAGGGCCTTTGCAGCATTCGCTTCCTACAAAACAATTCAGGCCGTGGCTGAGTTCGATGCTAAGATCAGACGGACAGGCATTGATGCAAACATGTCCACGGCTGAGATGATGGCCTATAAACAACAGATCCTGGATACGGGCATTGCAACAGGAGTCTCAACCGATGACCTGACCGACCTTGGCAAGGCTGCACTACACACTTCCAAAAACGTGGCCTTTGTAAGGCAAGAGATGGCGTTCATGGCAAGAGTGTCCCAGGCCTCTGGAGCCTCAGGCGAAGAGGTCGGCAACATGCTTGGTAATTTGCAGAGGACAACAGGTCTGACAGGTGCTGCGTTCGAGGACCTGGTGACGGGCATGGGAGCCTTTGGCAAGACCAAGATCTCGAAGATGACATTCAAGGACTTTCTGCCACAGTCGGAGAAACTGACCGAGATCGCCAAGATGATCGACCCCACGACAGGGGCCCGGTTTCAGAAGATATTGATGGAAGGCATGATGACCGGCCATCCGGATGTTGTGGCCCGGGCCTATGGCCGGCTCATGGATCCCAAACAGGTCAAGAACCTGGCGGCACTCGGTCTGAAGCCCAGGGACTTCAATGACATCACGACGTTCATAGCAAAGGTCATGGGGCTGTCAGGCAGGACCCGGAAGGAGAAACTCGGAGCGATCGGGGCGGTATTGGGCATCAGGTCTGAAGCCGATCTCGAGCGTCTGATAACGGACTTCAAAGGACTGGACGGAACTCTTGCCACTCTTGACAGGCGTGGCTTCATGGCTGGTGCCTCACAGCAGGCTGAGTCATTCGAGGCCTCGATGAACCGACTGAAGACCGTGGGCCTGGAGATCGCAGAGAAGGCCCTTGGCCCATCAATGAAAAAGTTCGCCGACTACATGGCCAATTTAAAGCCCGAGGACATTGAACAGATCGCAAATGCCTTCTCGTTCTTCGGTGACATTGCGGGTCGTGTGGCCCAGAACCTTCTGAACATTGTCACGTTTCTGGACCAGGGCATAGACCTGCTCGGTCGCTGGAACAAAATAGTTAATGAGAACGAGAAGAGGCAGAAGGACCTCGAGGACAAAGCCAAATTTATTCGTGAGAAACAGTCGGGCAAGATGGACTTTGAACCAGCACCTTCTTCGACGGCCCAGAACTACTTCAACGTGCCGGCATCGAATGCACCGTCCCGGGCATTGGGAGGGTTTCCGGGCACCGCGGGATCTCAGGCCCTGGCCGAGTCATTGTTTGGAGCCGTGAAAATGGATACGACTCTCATTTACAACGGCAAAGACATGGGGAAACCGGATAGTCAGGTAACGAAGGTAGGAGTGCAGAGGACACCACAATGAGCCAGTTCTTTCCAGCACTACTTGACAAATATACTCTGAACATCCTCGACATAGAGGACATGCAGAGTCAGAACCTGGCTGTTCACGAATTCGTGAATACTGACGGGGCCATTGTGGAGCAGCTGGGCCTGCGACCCCATGAGATAAAGTTCAAAACTTATTTCTTCGGCCATGATGTTCAGGTCAACAGCACATACATCAGTCCCACCTATGCGAACCACTTTACCTTCATTGATGCCATGGCCGACACGGCGTCGTCTCATGATCTGACCCATCCTAAATATGGCAAGATCACAGGTTTCGTCAGGTCCATGACCATTACCCATGACGACACGCAGGACTATGTAGAGATCGAGATAAGCTTTGTTGAGAAGGACATACAGACTCTTGGTTTCATTTCAGACTCAAATGCCATTGACCAGGCCGTGACTCGTCAACAGTCAGATCTGTTGAATGCTCAACTCGCCGCCTCGGCAGACTCCATGAATGGGTCCGGGTTCGGGGCCGTCCTGGGTAAGGCCGTGAACTTTTCTCAGAGCCTTGAGAGCCAGTTCACCGCGGTAACGAAACCGGTGAAGGACTTTCTCAGACAAGTCGATGTGTGGCTTGGCCAGCTCGATACCATTGAGTCAAACATCACCGAGCCGTTTCAGACTGTGACGAACTCGGTTAACTTTGTGAATGACGTGCCGTCTCGCATCCTGACATCCATCAACTCGGCCTGTAACCGGGTCATCGGCGCCAACAGTGCCCTGATCTCATCGCCGGTGGTGTTCATGAACAACGTGACCCTGGGCATCAGTAACATCGTGAACACGGTGACCACGCCCTCTGTTTTAAGGCCTCATCTTTTGACTCTGTGTGCAGGATCAGTGGCCTGGCAGACAGGTGCAGTTTTTCAGTCTGATGAGAACAACCGTGCCACTCAGGCAAAGCTCGAGACCACCAGGACCTTCGACGTGAAGGGCAACAGAATAGCGTCTGTGACCTATTTGACCGTGATGTCGGTACAGGACATTGAAGCGGTGCTGTACAATACCCGGGCCCTGTTACAGACAGCCGTAGAGGCCCTTAGAGATGCGAATATGGCCTATGCGGAACTGGTGACCATGGCCTCGACCCTGGCCCTGTTCGTAGATACCATTAAACTGAAAAAACGTACGGTGACCACGGTCACGGTCAATGACATGCCCCTTCAGGTGCTGTTGCTGCAGCTGGGTTTGCCGTACAATGCCTTTGACCGGGTCCTGGCGTTGAACCCTCAGATAACCTGCCCGTCGTTCATCACGGGGGATGTAAAGGTTTATACTGTATGATGATACTTGACAGCATAACTCTCTACCTGAACAACACGGCCGTGATGATGACCTCTTATAGGTTGACATTTAATATGTTTTCTGGAGCAGGAACCTTCGAGGCCGATATTGATCACACGCTGGTGATCGATCTCAGTGCAGGCCCAGTTCAGTTCAAGATCGTGATCGATGAAACACCTATGATGCTTGGTTACATTGAACGGGTCGATCGATCGTACCTGAAGACAGACATCAGGCAGTCGATCTCGGGCAGGGACATGATGCAGGTGCTCATTGATAATTACGTGGCCGAGCCTCATGAATATCCAGGCAGGCCCGTGGCCATCTCGCCTCTGGCTAAGCTGTTTGGCCAGAACACCAGTGTCTTGTCATCGATACCGTTGCATGCCATCATTAGTGATGTCTGGAACAGCTCTAAACAGGTTGCTGGCGTGAACGTCTTTGACGACAGTGCAAAGGGCAAGATAAGATATACTGCCCTGAATCCTGTCTTTCAGTTGCCGGCCATCAACTTCCCGGTCTATGCAGATAATGCCCAGAACCATAAACTGTTCGCCATGAAGAAGGTCCGGGTGGGCCATGGCCAGAGCCTGTTCGAGTTCATCAGTCACATGTGCAATGGCCTGGGACTGTATCTGTACAACGTGCCTGGAACCAATGACATTCTCATTCACAGCATTCAGAACTCGGCTCCGATCAGGTCTTACAACAAGAGGTGCGAGCCGGTCGACACCGTGTTAACAATAAAAAATAAGCCGGGAGATCCTGGCAATAACGTCATTGATGGCAGGTTCAACATGGACATCAGTGAGTATTACAAGATGCTCCGTTTTATTGGGCAATGCCAGTCTGAAGAGACTCTTTACGAGACCGCGGGCCGGTCATATCTGGTGACCGAGAAGATCGAGCATGATGATATCGGCGGGGGTTACACGGGACTGAACAAGTTCAAGGCTAAAATTATCAATGTGTTAGACATGAATGTCTGGAGGCATGAACAAGGCCGGCTCATGGCGAATGAACTCATGGAACAGAACAAAAAGCTCTATGGACTGGAATACACGGTTGCGGGGCATAGCCCTGATGGGCACACGCCTTATTTCTTTAACGTGGCGGCGAATGTGACTGATGACATCTTTAGCATCAGCAACAAGAACTTTCTGGTGTATGGCGTGGAATATAACGGGTCGAAGACAGCTGGCCAGACAACGAGGTTGTCTCTGTACTCGCCGTCTGAGGTATCGACAACCATAACTAATGCGGACATACCTTCTTCATGACTACTGAGCTCATCAGAGGCAGAATAGAAACACTTGAGAACGAGAACACCGTGTTCACGAAGTATTCGGCACAGGCCCGTCCTGGTGAGAGCACGTCTGGTGTGATATTTCAGCATTATGGGTTCAAGTCGGTGCCACCTCTTGGTGCAGACATCATTCACCTCCAGGACGGCAATAACGCCTATGCTGTGGCCGAGGTCTGGTCAGCGGGTGGTTTTAAGAATTTGGCTGAGAGTGATGTTCTCATTTACACGCAGTCGGGCATGGGCATCAGCCTGGCTAATGGCGACAGCACGGCAAAGGCTGCCATTACTCTGCATGATTTGAATTTCGAGAACCAAATTATACTTGATGCCGATGCCTCTTCAATTACTCTGAGCACGAAGAACAATGAGATAGAAATTCTTGAACAACAGAACACCATTACACTTGATTCAGGTGTAGGTGTGAACAATGCCGTTCTTCTGGTTGATGGTAACAATGGAGCCATCAACCTCAGTGGAAACCTCAAGGTGGTTACAACGCCGGCACTGCTAGGAACTCTGGCGCCGGTGGCCACGAAGGCACTTGTCGATGCCCTTGTGACGTTCATCACGGCCTGCAGTGTGGCGACAGATCCTCATGTTGCTGAGATCAAGGCTGCAGCGATCACGTTTTTGGCTAATGTACCGACGACATTCGTAACTCAGGCAACCGAGGCGGCTTGAAAAAAAATGGGCTACCAAATAGCACTTGATCCCGCGACAGGACTCGGTACGATGAGCCTTCAGACATCGACCGACATCAAAACGGGCATTTATTTATCTCTTAACACGAAGAAGGGCACCCTGTTTCAGGACCCCATTTTCGGGCTCGAGACCATTGATAAGATCACAGGGCCTAATATCCTGGTTCAGAAACAGAATGTAGAGTCTGCTTTGAACTGGTTAATATTGGCCGGTTCAGCAACATCCATAGATGTCCTGGTCGAACAGGACCTGTCTGATATTTCTCGACTGGATGTAAAGGTCACGGCGACACAGGCCTCGGGCTATGTCGTTAAATATGAACAGTTTATAGAAGTGGGCAATTGATGAACACACCATTTTTAGTTTCATTCGACGACCTGCTTCAGTCAATACTGACGCAGTACAGGTCCCTGACACCATCACCTGACACCAGCATAGGATCCGAGACCTATTATTCAGCGGTCATGTTGTCAGCCACATTATTGAATTTGTACCGGTACCAGGACTGGACTGCGAACCAGGTCTTTCCGGACACCGCGGCCACGGCCAACATGAACCACTGGGGCAGTATTTTTGGTGTACCAAGGTTCCCGACCGACGCCGACAGCGACTACGGCAAACGCATCCTGACCTACCTGCAAGCGCCACCGTCAGGCGGCAACGCACAGGACTACTATAACTGGTCCCTGGTCTCTACGGCCACGGTAGCGGCCTCAGAACAATTCCTGCCGGGTGCCGTGGACACGGCTTTGAATTACATACATTTGAGCCAGAACTGGATCTCAGACAGTGATACCATACCTGACATTGTAACCTTCACCACGACAGGAGGCCTGCCGAGTGGCCTGTCCCTGGCCACGAACTACTATGTCATTAATGTGAACAGCACGGTCATCCAGGTATCTGCTTCTCGAGGAGGTTCGGCTGTGAGTCTTGGCACACAGGGCACCGGTACACATACCATCGTGCCTGATACCTCAGTTCTGTACCATGCCCAGACCTCGGTCGTGGTGACACCGCCCACGGTCTCGGCCGGAACGGTCACGGTGGTGGTGGAACCGAATAATACGGACAATACTCTTGACAGCACCGGCAAGGCCCTTCTCATCAACGGGGGTGGAACGACTTATCTGTTGAGCCTCATTGCAGCCTACATTGACTCGGTGAGGCCTGTCACGGCGGGATCCAATACCATTCTGATAACCACTCCTCAGGCCCAGACGGTCGAAATTAGGGTTCTGCCGAACAACCTGACACCGAGTCAGTTGAATACCATGGCCACAGATGTGGCCGCGGTGATGAATGCACTGACGCCTGGACAGACATTGTACGTGGCCCAGTTGTCCGCGGCATGCATAACTGACGGGGCCATCTCGGCGACGGTCATCACACCCGCTGCTGATGTGGTGCCGGCATCGTATGCGATAACAATTACACTTGACGGGTCGCCCGACATTCACGTTTAAGGAGAGAGAAAAAAAATGAGTACCACTTCATATCGCGGTTTTACTTTGAACGATCAATTCAATGATCCGTGCTATCCCACGGAACGGGCCCTGCAAATTGCCATGATCGATGCTGTAAGAGACGCCACCAATGCTTATGGGCCTCATCATGTCACCGTGAACACGGTCCCGGCCGCAGCAGACTCAACCGGCTGGAAAAATAGCCCTTTCAGCATGGGCACTAATATCGCAGAAATATCTGATGCCACGGTCCTCATATACTCGGATGACATCATCACTCTGGGCGGAGGTTCAGGTGGACAGATCGCATCCCTGGTTGTTGAACCTGTACTTGACCTGATCTCCATGACTGCCGGGTCATCGGTCAGTCTGACCCTGGTAGATACCGGCGTGGGCAGCCATGCCACGCTCGAGTCAGACTTCGGCGTGGTGAACATCACCGCTGATCAGTCTGACGTGAACCTATTCGCGGGCAATAATGGCAAGGTCCTCATCACAGGACATGACGGCGTGACCCTTGGTGCTAATGGCAATATCGCGGCAGGTTGCGGCGGCAGTGTCACTCTGACCTCTGGATCTGGCCATCTTCAGATGAACAGTCAAAATTCGTCTTATTACCAGGACAACGTGAGCATCGTTGGCCATGGCACCGTAATAGACTTGTACGGCAGCACCGACTCGACAATTGCGATCGGCAGTGGCATCAGCCTGACCGGAAACAAAACTGCCATCACTCTGTCGTCTGATGATGAAATTGAACTTCTGGCGCCGGATACAGGGGCCATAATACTCAATGCATCGTCTGGCATCACGTTGCAGACTGCAAACCATGTCATTCAGTTAATTGGACTGAGCTCGAGCTCGGCGGGCCTGTCGGCAGGTTGCCTTTATTCAGATAGCTCGGTGATAAAGATAAAATGACAACAATACCTCATGTAAAGGTCATCGTACCTGTTTATAACCAGGAAATCTGGGACCGGTCCCTGGCCCGGGCCTGTTATACAACCATGAGCAACGTGGCCTGGCAGTTCAACCATAGCCTGGCCGTGAACATATGCACCATCATCGAAGAGGGCCGGAACGCGGGAGTCACCGGAGACACGAAAGAGGACTGCGACGCCACGTACCGAATTCTTGACAAGAAGTATTCTCATTTTCTGTTTCTGGACTCTGACATTGGGTTTACAGGGACCATGGTTAATAAATTGTTAATGCATGATGTAGACATCGTGAGTGGAGCATATAGACCAAAAAATGACCCATATCATTTTGTGGCCGGCTGGCTTGACAGTAATGGCAGGATCACGAGACGTGCCACGCCTAATGAAGGCCCTGATGATAACCATAATTTGATCAGGGTGGACTGGGCCGGGGGTGGGTTTATGTTGGTGAAAAGAGAGGCTCTTGAGAAATGTCGATACCCATGGTTCTGGAAGTCAGTCGTATATCTGTCGAACAGGAGCATGTGCATAGGAGAGGACGTATTTGCTTGCATGAATGCTAAAGAATCTGGTTTTCAGGTTTGGCTTGATAGATCAGTAATTCTGAACCACGAGGGTAATAGGCACACAAAATGATCACGAGATATCAGATAAAAATATCACCGGTGACTGCAACCACGCAGATAAACCAGCGTCTGCCAGACGGCCGCATGGTCCTGGTCCCGGTGCAACTGAGAAACATCGAGCTCGAGATACTTGACACATGCCTGATGACGTACGCACGAAACTGCAAACAGATCACTGACTATGTGCAGGCCGTGAAAATTATTGATCAGTTGCAGGGCATTGCGGGGAATGTGACAGGCATTAACCTGGACAAACAGACATGCGAATACCTGATCCTGGGTTTTCAGCAGTCGGTGCCGAGGCCTGAGAACTGGGTCCGGGCCCGGTCTCTCATAGAGCAGATATGCGTACCTGCGTGTATCCAGGTGCCTGATGAAAAAACTGAAAAAGAAGTTGAAATGAAAGAGACAGAAAAATGTCCCTTGTAAACCCTGTAAAATATGAAATTTTCGGCCAGCTGGTGCCAAAAGACCAGTTGCCAATAATTGACATTGGCAGCGATAGCATGGCCTTCGGTTCGGTCGAATTCGACCTGCCGATACCAACTGTCTATGCCATCTCTGTGTCGTGTTTTCCTCTTGGAAAACCTACTGCAGCCGAGGACAGATGGACCAGGTTCTTGCCTAATTTTCAAACCTATGTTCATCCGGTTTATTACACCTCTACTCAGTTGTCAACTGGAAACTATAAAATAAATTGGCAGTTCGATCCGGCCGTGATACCAGGCGTTGGTAATGACCAGTATTTCAGCATCGAGTTCTTCGTTAATGAGTCACCGCATGCCATAATTCCTCAGTCCTCACCGAAGATCATCATACATGTTTCAGATGACATTGGATATACCGGGGAACCTCAGGGCTGGACAGGTGTCAGCTACGTTCAGGGCAACACCGGCATTCAGGGCATCCGTGGCTGCACAGGAATCGTCGGACCCACGGGCATTCAGGGCCTCACCGGGTTCGGAAACCAGGGCGTGACAGGCGTTTATGGGGCCACAGGGATCGCAGGCCAGACAGGAGTCATGGGTCCGATCGGGCCGGCAGGTTTGACTGGGGCATCGGGCATCACAGGTTTTCAGGGCATCACAGGCGTCTTTGGCAGTTTTACAGGAATTCAGGGCAACACCGGGACCCAGGGAGCAACGGGAATTCAGGGTCTTACTGGCCTATACATTCAGGGCCAGACCGGTGTCCAGGGCCAGACCGGTTTCTATGGGGCAACAGGGATTCAGGGCAACACTGGGAACCAGGGAAACACCGGCCTCGCTGGAAATACAGGCATACAGGGCCTGACCGGAATATATGGACAGACAGGCATCCAGGGAACTACAGGAATTCAGGGCAACACCGGGACCCAGGGAGCAACGGGAATTCAGGGTAATACAGGGACCCAGGGCCTTACGGGCCTCTATGGACAAACCGGCATCCAAGGTGGAACCGGAATTCAGGGAAGCACGGGCATCAGGGGCCTGACTGGTTTATATGTACAAGGCAACACAGGCCTCCAGGGCGGGACTGGGGCAGCCGGAGCCACTGGTATCTCAGGGTCTACGGGGATCGCAGGCCAGACAGGCCTTGTAGGCGCTCAGGGAGGCACTGGCGTGGCCGGAGCCACAGGCATTGCCGGACTCGGACTGACGGGCCTTCAAGGACCGACAGGTTTTTCTGGCAGCACAGGAGTACAAGGCGGGACAGGAGTCTGTGGTCAGACAGGCGTGGCCGGTATCACAGGTCTCATCGGTCAGACAGGTATTGCTGGTCAGACAGGCATTTCAGGCACCACTGGAGTCCAGGGCACCACTGGAGTTCAAGGCCTCACAGGCATTTATGGTCAGACGGGCATCGCGGGTTATACCGGTATAGCTGGCACAGGGGTCACAGGATTTCAGGGTGTCACCGGCCTCTCACTTGCAGGCGCAACAGGCATCGCGGGTTACACCGGAATTATTGGACTGGCAAATTTCATAGAGACCTCAGACTCAGCGCCTTATCCAGCCTTCGTTCCGGCCGAACTCGCGTGGAACAGAAATGATGAGGCCTTTTTCATCGGGATCACGGGTTTGCATTGGATCCAGCTGGGCGTCGGCAGCAAACAGGGCTGCACGGGCATCGTCGGACCCACAGGCATACAAGGCCTCACAGGGACCCAGGGCGTCACGGGTCTGGCTCTTGGTAGCACCGGCTTGCAGGGCCCGACTGGTTTTCAGGGCACCACGGGAATTTTAGGGACCCAGGGCGTCACGGGTCTGGCCCTTGGGGCTACTGGAATTCAGGGCGGGACCGGAGTGAAGGGTCTCACCGGAATACAGGGTGGAACAGGCATACAGGGCACCACAGGGGTTTATGGCCAGACGGGATCGCAGGGGGCCACAGGCACTCAGGGCATCACTGGCGTGCAGGGCCTGACGGGTGTTTATGGGAACACTGGGATCCAAGGCAACACAGGTATCGCAGGAAATACAGGGATCATCGGGCCGACAGGGGTTCGGGGCTTTACTGGGAACCAGGGCAATACCGGAGTGGCCGGAGGGACAGGCATTGCCGGTTTGACGGGCATTCAGGGCCTGACAGGTTTGGCACTTGGAGCGACGGGCATCCAGGGCAATACAGGGATAAAGGGAAACACAGGGATCCAGGGAGGCACAGGTCTTATAGGGCCTCAGAGTACACCCGGTCAGTATTGGCTGCAGCAGGGTGTTTATCCTAATAGTTCATACACTGGCTGCACCGACACGTTCATGGATCAGACAACGGCGAACACAAATTATTCAGGAGATCCGTTTTTAAAGGCCATGTCGTTCACCGGTCAGAACAAGGGCATTCTGATAAAATTTGATCTGAGTTCAGTACCGGCAAATGCAATTGTTACACAGGTGGTTTTAGGTTTCACTGAATATCAGAGTGCTTTTGCTGTCAATTATTTCAACATCTATCAGTCAAGGAGAGCGTGGACCGAGGCTGGAGCAACCTGGAATAAATACGATGGGGCAAATAACTGGACAACGGCAGGAGCTCAAGATACAGCAGCAGATATTTATTCGACGAGTTGTGGTTTTTTACCTATCTCAGGCAGTGGGGGCTCTTATAATGAAGTTGCGTTAAATGCTTCTGGACTCACTGCCGTGCAGAACTGGATCAATGGCTCGGCTGCTAATAATGGGTTCGTTGTTGAAACCTATAATGGCAATGCAGATGCCGAGGTTTATTCGTCTCAGTATACCACGGCTTCAGCCAGACCAATAATGAAATTGAGTTTTGGTGGGACTCAAGGAGTCACGGGTTTGCAGGGCACCGGCACCACTGGTATTCTGGGCATCAATGGAGTCACTGGTTTACAAGGAGTCACCGGTTTCTATGGACAAACTGGTGTCCAAGGCCAGACAGGAATACAAGGAAATACGGGCATCCAGGGCTCTACAGGATTTCAGGGTGTCACCGGAATTTATGGTCAGACGGGCATCATCGGGTTCAAGTCGATCAGTTTCGTTCTGTCTGATGCATTGACAAAAGTTGCTGGCAACACCGGCATCTTCGGTTTTGGTGTGCCGGCAGAGATGAATTCATTCAGTTTGAAAAGTGGTGAAGTGGTGGCCTCGGCGCCTGGATATACGGGCATCGGAATATTCATGCCGCGGAGAGTCCGGTCGGGATCGAGCGTGGACATGTGTTACACAGGCATTGGCCTGACATCAGGATCATATTCAGCATCTGACTCTACATCAGATATCAATGCAACAAACGCTGGGATAACAACAGGAGATATCGTGTACGTTGACGTACGGTCCCTGCCGACAACGGCGCCGTACGGAGTCAGCGCAACCCTTAGCTTTGGAGCATAAAAAGATGAGTAACACACAAACATTTTCAACAACAGGGCCCTGGACCTGTCCGGTCGGTGTCACCTCGGTCACGGCTGAGTGCTGGGGCGGTGGAGCAAATGGGGGCTCTTATTTTGCGTACATTGAATTTCCTAACGTCTACACGTTTTGTGGGGGTGGCGGGGGCGGTGGCGCATATGCTCGGAAACGAGGAATACCAGTCACACCGGGAAACAGTTATACGGTAACTGTTGGTATTGCCGGGGGCCTTTCAAAATTTATGGGAGACAGTTCGTCGGTCTGCCAGGCCGCGGGAGGATCATCCCCAACAGGGACATATCCTGCTAATACTTATTCAGGGGTTGGTGGCTCCTCAATTATTGGTGACATTGGGTTTGCAGGAGGAGATGGTGGGTTTGGAGAACAACAGGTCCCGGCAGCAGGAGGCGGCGGTGCAGGGGCAGGATCAAATCTTCCTGGCAGCAATGGCATGCCTGGTGATGCAACTGGTGGTGGTGGCGCCGGAGCCGTAGGAGTTGATGGAGGCGGATCGGGCGGCAATGGGGGAAGTGAATATGGTCCTTCTAAGACGCCACAGCCAGGAACCGCTCCTGGCGGAGGAGGCGGCGGTCAGAACAGTGGTCCAGTAAGTGTGTATACAGCCGGGGCAGCAGGTTCAGCCGGCCAGGTGATACTGACCTGGGGCATTAGCCTTGGTCAAGCAATTATAACGACAACGTGAAAGAAATAAAATGGCATTTCCAATAACACCGTCTGATGGTCAGACCTATACCACCGCACTGGGCACATTTTACCAGTACGACTCGACCCGGGCCACATGGTTAATTAGTGGCCAGGCCAGTTTCGGCCAGACAGGTATACAAGGACAGACGGGCATCGTCGGACCCACAGGTATCCAGGGACAGACCGGCGTTCTTGGCAACACAGGCATTCAGGGAAATACGGGAACCGGTATTCAAGGCGGAACAGGAATCCGCGGCAATACAGGAATTCAGGGCAACACTGGAATTCAGGGGAACACTGGAATTCAGGGAAATACGGGAACTGGGGTTCAGGGAGCCACGGGCATCCAGGGAAATACCGGGTTCTATGGACAGACGGGCATCCAGGGAAACACAGGCATCCAAGGAAATACCGGGTTCTATGGACAGACGGGCATCCAGGGAAACACAGGCATCCAAGGAAATACCGGAACCGGAGTCCAGGGCTCGACAGGCATACAGGGTCTCACTGGGTTCTATGGACAGACAGGAATTCAAGGAAATACCGGTCTGCAGGGCCAGACAGGAATCCAGGGCAACACTGGCGTTCAAGGTCTCACCGGATTTTATGGCCAGACGGGCATCCAGGGCCAGACTGGTTTCTATGGGGCAACAGGGATTCAGGGCAACACTGGGAACCAGGGAAACACCGGCCTCCAGGTCAACGGGGTAACCGGGCTCCAGGGCAATACCGGGATCCAGGGGATCACCGGGATCGCGGGAAGTAACGGTCAGACTGGGATCCAGGGCCTCACCGGGTTGCAGGTCTCCCAACGGTACGTCGGGATGTGCATTTTCGACAACGGCACTTCTACCGCAGTAATGACATCCCCGTTGTCCTGGACTGTTCCCAACGAGATGGACGGGTGGGTGTTGAAAACGGTCACGGCCGCCACATATACACTGGGTGGAACGTCCGGCAACACGACGGTGGTGATAAACAGGAACCATGGCGGAACAATAGCATCCTTGACTGATACCAGTTGTGTCGTTGCATACAACGCATATTATCACGCCACGACCGGGTGTGCGGATACGGTCAATGTGGGTGACGATCTTTTCGTCAACGTCTCGACGGTCGACACGACGGTCGCATCGGGGTTGACGGTGACACTCAGCATTTCATCGAGCTAAAAAAAATGTCTGTAACAGCAGGATCATATACGGTCGGGTCAGGGGGCAACTACTCCCAGTGGTTCGATACCGCTGTCAATGGCGGAGCCTGGGCCAGCATCGGTACGCCTCTGACCGGGAACCTGACTCTCACGCAGATCAGTAACACGAATGAGACCGTGGCAGGTGAAACTATTTCCATCGCCCTCGCGGGTTACACGTTGCTCATCACGTCAGCGGCCCATAAAGGCAACCCTACCGCGGGCTACAAAATTAACATGGGAGTCACCGGCAACGGGTTTGCATTTACAAATGCCACGTCTACCGGGATAGTTGAATTCTCGAACCTGAACATGAAACGAACCGTGCAAAACACCACGTCAGGGTCCGGGCTGATAGTGCCGACTGCAACGGTTGCGGAAAACGTCTGGAAAATTCACGACTGCATTCTGGATGAAAACGCCACGGCTCTCGGCAACACTTACGGGTCGTGCATCGCCAGGTCAGGGGTTGGCCAGACATGGAACATGCAGATGTTCAACCTTTTTCTGAATGACTTCAAGGTGACCGGGATGGCAGTGGGTGGGACCAGAACGTTGGTGTATGAAAACATCACCATATACAGTGCAGTGGCAGGAGCCACCGGGATCACGCATAGCCTTAATACGTGCACCATCAGAAATTTCTATGTGTCGGCCGCTACCTGTTATGGCTCCAATGCAACCGTAGGTGCCTTTTGTGCGTCATCAGATCTCACGGGAACCGTAGGACTGAGGTCGCTGTCGGCCAGCACACAGCTTCAGTCGACTGACATCACGGCGTATAATTTCATGGACGTTCTGCCGACCGGGAAACTATGGCAATTTAAAAATGCAATGACGTACCTGCCAGGGCATACGACAGACATACACGGCCGGCGCCTGCCCAATAACCGCGGTTATCATTCGATAGGCGCTTCAGCCGCCTGGGCCAACCAAGTAATAGACGGAGCGTAAGGAAAAATTATTTATGTCACTTGTAAACCCAATAAAATACCTGGTCTATGACGGCCAGACAG
>QGNH01000165.1_pt1 | contig 32143 bp, 33 predicted proteins | sample 1735481 | NCBI WGS metagenome assembly QGNH01 (sample SAMN09239004, study PRJNA386568) | Viral metagenome, whole genome shotgun sequencing project. | reverse complement strand
AGCGGGAACGGGGACATGGACGGACCTTGACGGACTCATTTCTCCGTGGCCTGGGGCCCCTGGCCCATCAATCGGAGTTTATGACATCGCACGTCAGAAGAAGATTTTTTAAGGGAGAAAAGATGATCGACCCAACCCGCGAAGTTTTGGTCGCATTCAATAAGCTGAACACCGAAGGGGGGGATGCATGGCCCACCATTCGGAAATGGCTCAAGGACAGCCTCAAGCCTTCTCTCGAAATCCCCGACAGCGGAGTTTCGAGAGGCATGGCTTATCAGCTTGTGCAGATCATCGATACCATCGACAACGCAAGGCAATTATTGAGAGACATTGACCAGGCCGGGAATAATAAATTCGTTGACAGGTCTCCCCAGATTCTCTAAAGTGGGGCCTGAAATAAGCGAAGACCGCGGGGAATACCGAATGGCTCCCCGGGCAGGCTCGCAAAAATAAAAAAAGGGAAGACCGTAAAGTCGGCTCCCAAAGGAGAAATGAAAATGGCAACTCCCGCACCCGTAAGCACAGAAGAAAGATTTGCTCTACCCCTGCCCGGCCCGATTCGCCAGCAGGTCGAGGACACCGAAAAGAACTGGAACCGGAAGGAAGGAGAGAAAAGCGAAGAGGAGCTGAAGGCCGAAGAAGAAGCCGAGAAGCAACGCCTGGAAGTTGAGGCCGAGAAGACGGGTAAGACCGTCGAGGATCTCAAGGCCGAAGAAGAGGAATCCGAAAGGCAAAGGCTGGAAGCGGAATCCCATGTAGGGGAAACCGTCCCCAAGAAAGACTTCGAAGACCTCCAGCACCAATTCAACGTGCTCAAAGGGAAGTACGATAAGGAGCGCGGCCCCGACCTCCGAACCCAGGTCAACGGCCTCGTGGAGCAAAACAATCTTCTGCGGGAGCAGATCCAGATGCTTCAGGCTAAGAAGCCTGAGCCCCAACAGAAAAAGTCTCTCCGGGACAATCCCAAGATGAAGGCTCTCCAGGACGAGTTCACACCGGAAGTCTACGAGAAGCTCTTGGGCGCCATGGAAGAGACCGTCGGGACGATCAAGACCGAGCATGAGGAAGAAATCAAAAACCTCAGAGGGGAAGTCACCAAGTCTATCGGGATGAGCCGAGAGGAAATCTTCTGGAACTCCATCTTTGAGAAATTCCCGAATTACGAACAGATCCGGGTTGACCCCAAATTTGGAGAGTTTCTGAACGAAGAGGAAGGAATGTCCGGGTACACCCGGTATGACTTTCTAACCGAAGCGTTCAAGAAGCTGAATGCCGGAAGAGTTCTGAAGTACCTCGACGCCTTCACGAAAGCACCTATCCCCGACAAGCTCAAGTCGTCCCCCAACAAAGAAAAGCTCGAACGGCGCCTGGGCGCTCCCGCGGGAAGCGGGGCCGCCAACAGGCAAGATCTTGGATCCAAAAAGATCACAGTGGAAGATGTCAAGAAGGCCAAAGAGGACCTGGAAAAGCTCGCCAGCGAGATTGGCCGGGGACTCTGGGAAGGCAGAGATAAAGAAGCAGACAAACGCCAAGCCGAGCTCTGGAAAATATTGGATTCCGGGCCCAGTGAATAAAAGAAAGGAGTAGTTCATGCCGACATCGTTTGTCAGATCAGTAGGCTATCCGGATTATGGGCCGACCAGTTTAAGCAAATTTGTTCCCGCCAAGTGGTCCACCCAGCTCGTCAAAAGATGGTACGCCGCGACCGTCCTCACCCATATCTCCAACACGAATTACGAGGGTGATTTAAAATAATGATTTCGCCCTCGTTAAATCCCGTGAATTGCTGGAACACCCTAAAGCCGCCATGCCAAAGCGGGACCGGTGACGGTGTACGTCAAGAGCTTGAAAAGTTGGCGGATGAAACAATGGGTTATCAGCAGCCAAGCCTCTCAGGAATGAGTGGAAGGTTCAACGACCAGAGAAAGTATTCCAGACCGGAAGAAATCTCCACGAGCGCGGGACTTTTTGCTTTAATGACTCCGGAATTTGGGGATTTTGGAGTGAGAGGACCTGTCCATCACCTGCAAGTTCTCAGGACGGTTATCCGTAGTGATTCCGTTGATATGATGGACAACCTCGTCGGGCGTGAGATACCTACCGAGCTTCGTTTCCATGACAAGCCGATGCGCCATAACGTATCCTTTGCAATCCGCAAAAGGATGATCGGGCTTTCGGACCATGATATATTTGTGTTTAAAGGCGTATCCCGGATGGAACTTGTCCGGGATGAGAATGTTCTCTCTTCTGCCAAGCTCACAAATATAATTGGCCGTAAATCCGATCTCGGCTGCGATTTCGGATGCAGAAAGACCTTTCAGCGAAAGTTCTCTAACCTGTTCTACGGGGGCAACCCTGACCTTTCGCCCGATGCCGAACTTTCTCATCCATCGAAGCACGGTGATTTTACTCACTCCAAATTTACGAGAGATCTTCAACGAAGAGCGAGTTTGGCTGTATTCCCTTTGCAACTCCTCCTCGGTGAAGGAAACCAACTTCCTGTTGGATTTGATACCAAGGATCTTCATGTGTCGAAGAATGGTGGCGTTACTCACATTATGTCGGCGGGCGATTTCATGGACGGTCTTATACCGTCTGTACTCGTTATCCAACGATTCTTTTGTGAAAGAAACGACCGTGGAGCGAGCAACGACAAAGCCGTGTTCTCTGCCGATACGGTGAATAGTGTGCGGATTAAATCCGAGTTTGTCAGCGATTTCTTTAGCACACAAACCGGAATCAGAAAGTTTTCTCACCTTTTCTATCGGCACCGTTCTACGCATGAAAGGTATGGTACCAGAAGTCGATTTTGGTGTCAAGCAAAAAGAAGATATAGTCTGGACTGTGTTGAAAGACACAGAAGGCAGGATAAAGAGCCTGCCGATAACAGTGAATTTTCGGATATCAAGGGTATGGGGTCCCAAGTGGAGATCCGCACAGAGGGCGACGTGCCGGTGTACCTCAACGAATACCAGAAAGGCGGGGTGTTAAAGCCCCCCGACAGAATCGAATCCCCGGCGATGACCCTGTACATCGACCAATGCACGCACTTCTATTTCGGGATCGATTCCATCGACAAGTACCAGAGCGACATCAATCTGATGTCCCAATGGGCGGACAACGCCACGAAGAACGAGAAGGTTAAGATCGACACCGATGTTCTCGCCTACTTCTGCGGCCAATCGCCCTACTCCACCGCTCTCCCCGATTCCAACAACTACGGGTCCAACGCGGGAGTCATCTCCGGTCTGTACGACCTGGGGACCGTGGGTGCGCCCTACGAAGTCACCACTTCGAACATCATCAAATTGCTGGCCATGTGCGAAGCGGTCCTGGGCGAGCAGAACGTCCCGGACGATGATGAGTGGTTCTTCGTCATGCCGAGAGTCATGGCCATGCTGCTCAAGACCTCCGACATCAAAGACGCTTCGATGATGGGGGACGCGACCAGCACCCTCCGAAGCGGACGCCTGGGCCGGCTGCTCAACTTCACCCTCTACGCCTCCAACCTTCTCCCGAAGGGACCGGGGACGGCCGGGGTGGACACCACAACCGGGAAGCTGTGCTTCTACTGCCTCTTTGGCCACAAATACGGGTTGACCTTCGCCTCTCAGTTCACGGAGACGAATTACATCGACAACCCCGAGACCACCTTCGGTCGGTTCATTAAGAGTCTGCATGTGTTCGGCCGCAAAGTGATCAAACCCTCAGCGATCGGCATGGTCTACGCCCAGCCGACCCTGAGTTAAAGGAAAGGGGGCAATAAGAACATGGCGACTGTAAACGATTGCACAGCGTATCCGGGGTTCGTCGGGAACCTTCCGGAATATTCCCAGGGCGCCGGGGTTCGTGGAGTCCTGAGATTCCACGTCAACATGGCTGACCAGATCACCTTCCTCCCCTCGGGGTCCTTCACCGGATCCGCTGGGGACTCGATCAAGATCTGGACCATCCCGGCTTTCACGCACATCAAATGCGTGGGCGTGTACCTCTGGAAGGTGGATGCGGCTCCGACCGCCACCATCACCATCGGAGACAGCGACGGGCCGGCCTATTGGCTGGCTTCCTTCACCCTGGGTCCGACCGCCAAAACCCAGAAGATGACCCTTAACAGCGACGTGAACGGGCTGACCTTCGGGAAAAGCTACAATGCCGCCGATTACCTCAAGGTCACCTTCGGGACCGCCGGTGTCACCACGGCCATCTTCGATGTGTTCGTGGAAGCCACGACCTTCATCGTTCCGGACCTGGCGACAGCGGCACCGACCACCTGGAAGTAAAGATCAACAACCCTGGGGGGCACAGGCCCCCCTTTCTCCTTTTTTCGAGAAGGCCAACTCGTTAAAAAGGCGGGAAAGGAGATAAAATGCCATCACGGAGACAAGACTGGTCAGTAGGAGTTTTGACCCTCGAAGGTTCGAAGGACATGGAGAGTGGCAATGTATGGCGCCTTATCCAAACGCAAAAGCACCATGTCCTTTTGGCTATGGGGACCTATGCGAACATGCCGGTCAATAAGGCCGGGTACGCCACCGGATGCCTGTATATCTGTACGGATACCGGGCAGTTCTCCTTCAATATCGGTAATTCAACCTCCTGTCAGTTTGGGCAGATCCTTGAGAGCAGCTCCTCGAGTTCCAGTTCCCGGAGCAGCTCTTCCAGTTCCATGAGCAGCAGTTCTTCGTCCTCCAGCGTGTCGAGTTCCAGCTCGTTCAGCTCCAGCTCAAGCTCTATCAGCAGCAGCTCTTCTTCTCGGAGCAGCAGCTCTTCGAGCAGCGGGACATAAGCAGGGAAGCTCTAACACGATAAAAAAAGGGGGGGGCCTATCCGGGCTCCCCCTGTTTAGGGGGACGCCATGATTACGAGCGATATCCTTTCCCTCTCAAGGGAAAGGCTTCAAGACACGAAAGCTCCCTTCCTCTGGGAATCCTGGGAGCTTTTGCTTTATCTGAATCAGGCATATAACGAGTGGGTCAAGGAGTCCGGTTGCATCCTTGACGATTCCACTCCTGCAATCATCCAAATTCCCATCCTCTGCAATCAGCCCACCTACGCCCTTCACCCCCAAATAACGGAAGTCCGCTATGGGCGACTTTTCACGGCCAAGAAAGACGTGAAGGTGAAGAGCGATATCTGGCTGAGCCAATTCATTTTGGATTGGAAGTATGCCACGGGGACGGTCGAATACATGGTCCCGGATTATGATTCCGGGAAAATCCGGGTGGTGAGATTTCCCGATCCTTCCCTGGGGTACTTTTCCAAAGCCTTCGTCTTCACCGCTTCCGACAACAGCATCTCACAGACGGGCGCGAAGTTCTCCGGCACCCTTTCTGCCGGCGATGAGGTTGTGATCTCCGGGACGACTTCAAACGGGACCGATATCATCCCCGCGACCTTCACGGTGGTCACTGCGACCGCCGATTCCTTCACGGTCCTGGAAGACATCACCGACGAGACCGCCTCGGCCGGAGTCATCCGAAAGGTGATCGACACCCTTTATCTGACCGTGACCCGCCTGGGAGCAGCCTTAACGGCTACCGGCATGGATACCCAGAGCCCGGAGATGCGCACGGAGGATCACATCAAATTGGTGGACGGGATCATGCGGGAGGCCTACCTGAAGAAAGATGCGGACACCCTGGACCCCAAGGCCTCCATGGAGCATGGGGAAATATTCGAGCATAACAAGCTCAAAGCACGAGCAGCCAAAGACAACCTGAGATGGTCTGAAGTTGTCGCCCGGCCCGATTTCGGGTCACTATAAAACAAGTAGAGGAGGAGGAAATGGAGTACGACCTGGAGTACTTTGAGAAGATGCTCCGGCAGAACAGCGCAACAGCGGAAGAGATTTGTCGGCTTCGATGGAATTGGGTTGATTTCGTACACCCCAAAACCGTTCTGGACTATGGATCGGGGGTGGGGTGGTTCAGAGCCTACCGTCCTTCTGGGGTGGAGGTATACACCTACGATATCGGGAACTTCCCGCAGACGGGAATAAAACTGATGATGTATGACGTGGTTTGCTTTTGGGATGTTTTGGAACATCTACCGGACTTTAGAATGATCGAACCTATCCTCGCTCTTGCCAGAAACGTAGCCGTATCCGTTCCTATTATAGAGGGCGAGCTTATGGAGTCTAAACATTTTAAGCCCGGGGAGCATCTGCATTACTTCACCCAAAAATCAATTCGCTCTCTCTTTGCAAACTATGGTTTTGCCGCTATGAGAAGTGGTACTCCAGAATGTCCTCCCAGGAAAGACATCCACTCTTTCCTCTTCGGGGGTTAAATGAGCCGAAAGATAATCCTCTCTCAACGTCAATCTCCCGGAGACATCCTGACCATGACCCGGGCCGTGGGAGACCTGAAAGAGTCTTACCCGGACTATCAGATCGACGTGCGAAGCCCCTGCCCCGAAATCTGGGAGCATAACCCCCGTCTCACCCCCCTGGACGACAAAGACCCCGACGTTGAGAAGTTTGATATCTCCTACGATGAGATCCACGAGAGCGGGTGGAGGGGGCACCACTTTACGGATGCCTTCAGACATGACATCGAAAAGAAGCTGGGCGTCAAGATCAAGAAGACCGGAATCCGGCCCGAGCTTTACGTCTCCGATGAAGAGGCCCACTGGATAAACCAGGTGGAAGTAGAATTCGGCTGGACCGGGGGATTCTGGCTCATCAACGCTGGAAGAAAACAGGATAATGAGCTGAAGCAGTATCACCGTTGGCAGGAAGTGGTGGATCGGTTCAACGATTACTTCGGGGGGGCCATCCGCCTCGTTCAGATCGGCCACCTTGGCCACCTGCACCACGTCCTCGACGGAGTTTACAATCTGGTGGGGAAGACCGACCTCCGCCAACTCATCCGGCTCGCCTGGTGGTCCCATGGAAGCATCGGCCCTCTTTCCCTCCAATTCGTAATCAGCGCGGCCTTTGAACAGCCCCACGTTGTCCTGGCGGCCGGGAAGGAAGGGGTCCGGTGGCATATCTATCCCCATGGGAGGTACATCTACACGAACGGCGCCCTGAAGTGCTGCATGTGGGATGGATGTTGGAAAGGCGGCGTGAAGGGGTCCTGTGATGATCTGGTCTACGGCACTCCACACTGCTTCACTCTGATCCAACCCAACACGATCGTGGATGCCGTGAAAATGTACTACCAGGGCGGCCGGCTGAACCTTACGAGGATGCGGTGAACCATGTGGACAAACGGTAAGCCCAAATCAGACTTTGCCTTCACCCTCTTCTGCTGCGGGACGAGATACCTGCCCGGGACCAACGCAGTCATCAACGCCCTCGATTACCACGGGAGCAAAATAGATCTTCACCTGGTTCATCGGGGAATGCCCGCCTGGTGGATCCAGAAGATTCAGGAGGCCGATCTCAATTACCGCCTGGAGCTGGTTGATATCGAAGAGATGATCCAGACGGTCCCGCAAGAGTTCAAGGACTGGAAATACTGGCAAGCCCAAGACTGGCCCGTGGTCTTCGGGTTCGTCTATTACCCCTTCATGCTGAAGGACCGGTACAAAGTAACGGGGGTTATCCAGGCGGATTGCCTTTTACTCGAGGACCTGACCCCTTGGTTCAAGATGGTGGAGGGGACCGGCCTCCTGGTCACCGCGTGGCACTCCTTCCATGGAACCTTCCTGGAGAACTTTGACCCGGCGGTATCCCCCACGGTCTTCCCGATCTGGCCTTCCCCCTGGCTTTGGGAACCCCTGAAGTGGGCCGACGTGGTGGACTACATCCTCAAGAAGATCATCTTCGAAACCCCGGAATTCCATGAAATGAGAGCCCTGGGGTACGCGGTCCACTACCTAAAGAAAAAGGACCGGGTGGTTCTCCTGAACGACATAGAATGGCTGGAACACGCCTTCCTGACCTCTCCAGTGAGAGATATCAAGATGAGTAATGGCAAGACCTACCTTCTCAACCTCCCTGAGAACCTGCGCCTTAAAATGCTGCATGGCTGCTGGTATTCGAAGGGGTTCATAAAAGGGGTTACGGAGCACCCCGACGCGAAAGACCCCCTCAAGAGTATGCTGGCGGAGAATACCCGTGTGGCCTTCGGGATGTATCGGCTTTTCAACGAAACCTGGAAAGTGAAGTTGAGAGCAAATATCGAGGACGTGGACTACCTCGTGCAAGGACCCCCGGAATGAACCAGAACATCTTCCTCCCTGAGCGAATCTTGATCCCCTTCTTTGGGGATGTTCCCGTTGTGGGGGCCGAGATCGGAATCCAAGGGGCCTCCGGAAGCTACTCCATGCTGGCCCGGATGCCGAAACTGAAGCTGTACTGCATCGACCCATGGAAGCACTTTACCGGGCATCTGTATGAAGCGGAAGAGCCCCAGCCGTACCATGATGCGAACTACCTGGAGGCCGTCAAGCGGCTTCAGAGCTTCATAGACGAAGGAAGGTGCATCGTCCTCCGGATGACTTCGGATGATGCCCTGGAAGCGGTCCGGGAACCCCTGGACTTCGTTTGGGTGGATGGGGACCATAGATACGAACAGCAAAAGAGAGATATGCGCTTCTGGAAAGGAAAACTCAAGAAGCGGGCGATTATGGGCGGCCATGACTGGCAGCTCGACGATACAAAGAAAGCCGTGGAGGAGGAGATTGGTGATGTCAAACAAGGAGACGACTGGTGCTGGTGGCGAGAGTATGAAGAGTAAATACGCCTTCGTCGTGGCGGCGAACGAGAAGTACCTGCCCCCGCTGAACGTCCTTCTGAACAGCCTGGAGAAGGTGGGGAACAAGCAGGACGTTCACCTGATCTCTTGGGCCCTGCCGGCGAAGTACCTGGCCAAGCTCGATCAACTCGGATACCGGGTCATCGTCCACGAGGTTTCGGGTATCCCAGAGATGCAGGCGCTCGGTGAGGGCGAAGTGCTCATGCGCTACCGCTACGCCCTCCTGGACGTGGAGTACGATGCGATCTGTGTCCTGGACGCCGATTCCTGCATCATTCGCAATTTGGATATCTGGTTTGAAATTGCGGATAAGGCGGATGTGATAATCGGCTGTGGATTGGAGCAAAAGAGGACATACGGAGAGGGATTTGAGGAGCACCACAAAGTAGATGGAAAGCATATTCTACCGAAGACCTGGAACGAAAAGGACATCTGCTGCTCTCCTCTTTTTTACTCTCCGAAGTTTTCGGATGCCTTTGTCTTCTCCTGGAAGATCTTTGCGGACTATCCTCCTGAGCGGCGATTCCGCGGCCCCGACATGGATTCGGTAAATCTATCCATTATGAAATTCGGATACCAGAACAGGGTCATCGCCCTGGCCGAAGCCACCTGGTCCGGCCTCCATGAGACCCTGCTCAAGCCCTGCTCCCACGTCTGCGAGATGCACGGGAACCTGTGGACGGTGAACGGGGAGGAGCTGTTCGTTCTTCACGGACAATTTTTAAGTTCCGTGTGGCAGGGATGGCAGCTTGACGGACAGCTCAAGATGATCGACCGGGAGCTGAACGGCTCGGAAACCTGCAAGGCCCTGGCTCGGAACTGCCTGGCCTTCCTCGTGGACTATGTGAAGAAGATGGCCGAGTACAAGGTGAAGATCGATGGATAAAAAACTGCTCACGGCCATGGTCTTTCACAACCTGCGGGTATTAAATAAAGTCACTCCCCGTGACACCTACGTCCTTAATTATCAGACTCACTACAAAAAATGGGGCGATAATTTCTTCGATATTCACGCACTAGCCTTCCAATGGGGAGCTACTCATCATCCGATGAGGATCATGGAAATAGGAACCCGAACGGGACTCTCCATCGCGGCCCTTCTTTCCGCTTACCAGGACTTCAGCGGCCTCCGAGTCTGCCTGTTCGATCTGTTCGATGATGGCCTCTCATGCCCGGATCTGGTGAGGAAGCACCTTGAGCACCTGGCCATCCCCACGGGGTTCGTTGAGTTCTACATTGGTGATTCCAGGAAGACCGTCCCCGCCTTCAAGCAGGGGAATACCGACCTGTTCGATTACATCTTGTGCGATGGGGGCCACTCGGTTGAGGTTCTCACGGAAGACCTGGAAAACGTGGTCGATCTTCTGGCCACAGGAGGAGTACTCCTCGTGGACGATATTTCGGCTACCGTGCAATCAGATGGATTTGACCTGAAACCAGCTCTCAATGCTTTCCAAGATAAGCACCTAAATGAGTTCTCCTGGTATCGGGATGAGGCTGGCAAAGGAACAGCATGGGCGGTGCGAAGATGATAATAGAACCCGGGAAGCAAGAAAAATGTGCAGAGTGTGGGCACGGAAAAGAAATGCACAATAATAGCAAGGGAATGTGTTGGTGGCATAATTCATACTCACAGCCAAGAGAATATTGTTTGTGCCATAAATTTATAGAAGGGGTTTCGAAAAATGATCATAGAACCGGGGAAGCAAGAAAAGAAGCTGGCTGCCTATCTGGACGAGGGGACCTTCAAAAAGGTCCTCATCGTTAGTTGGCACGGCCTGGGGGATCAAGTGATGTTCCTGCCCCTTTTCGATAAGCTGAAGGAATTATACCCCGGCATCCATTTTGACCTGGGGTTTTGCAAAGGGCTGGATGAAGAGACGATTTACCCTGAAGCCATTCTTCTCGGGGACCTCAAAAACATCGAGGAGGGATACGACCTGACGGCTCTGATCCACTTCCCGGTGGAGGTCCCCGGCCTCACCAAGGCGGAGCTGTGCTGCAAGGAGGAATTGGGCATTTCTCCACCGGCTATCGAGTACAAGCCTCTTCCGAAGTTCCCGAGTAAGCTGTGCGCGGTCCATTGGAACATAACGTGCTTGCCTGATCTGGCAAATTGCCCGGAGGACGTTGCCAAAAAGATATGGTCCGAGATCCTCGCGGCTGGATGGATTCCTATAGAGTCACATTTTGAGCACATCTTCCATAATCCCGTAAACCAGAAATTCGATTTCGTGGACTGCTCGGTTCGCCGGGTCACGCCGCGGGTATCGACCCTTCTGGGACTCCTGGGGGCCTGCGGGGCCTTCATCGGGGTGGTCTCCGGAAACTTCCATTGTGCGATGGCAACGATGCCGCATGAGCGGATTGCTTTCCTACAGAGAGAGATTCCTGTGGAGAGATTCACTCACGAGAAGATTCAGACCTTCGACCTCAAGAATTATCAGGATGGCGGCGTAAGGGACTGGCTTAAAAACCTCGATTCTTAGAGGAAGAGAGGAAGGGAATGAGAGCCTCAAGGAAAAACAATCCCCCGGAAGGAGGTTGGAGATGCAAAAACCACCCCGACAAGCCCGCCCTTATCCGGACAGATGGGGCAAGCCGAGGACTCTGCCAGGAGTGCTCCAGCGCCCTGATGACCAGGGTGCGAGGCTCCCGGAGCCAGGAGCCCCGGAAAACAAAGCCCCGAAAACCAAGGAAGGGAGCGATTCCACCCCAAGAAGGGCTGATAACCCTAGACTTCTCCGAGTATCAGGATCTTTTAACGAAGCTCAGGAATCTGGCAAAAGAGGAATACCGTCCTCTGGAAATGGAGATTCTGTTTCTCCTGGATATTCAGACGACTCCGGATGCTGGGTCTCCGCACACCAGCGATCAGAATACGAGAAAGACTTGATTGATCAGCATCATCTTCTAAAAGAGCTTGTCAGAAAATTAGTTGAGGAAAAAGAAATGCGCCGGAGTCCATTGATGTCCAGTTACCCGTGGGGGGTCCGAGTGGCAACCGCCGTGAAGAAAGAAAATGGATCATCCGGCGAAGAGAATAAAGAATAATTAAGGAAATCTCGTGTCCATCCAAACCACATGGTCAACCACTCTTCCCGCCCAGACGGAGCAAGCCAATCCCTATAATATTAGGAACTGTCTGTACCCCGCCGACTTCGCATACAGCGGACTGCAAATTCGCGTTCACTTCCCGGCCGAACCGTTCACTGCCGTAGAGGTCAGCGGCGCATCGATAGGAGAAACGGGGACCGCCCCGGACTTTGCGGCCACACCCACGCGCATTACCTTCGACGGCGGCAACCCGGGGTTCTCCGTTTCCGCCGGCGTTGATAAGTGGTCAGACTGGATTCCTTTTGTTTTTGATATGACAAAGGGATATTCTTTTCACTTCGCTTTTCTCAATCCAGCGAAAGTGGGATGGAGTTACGCCTTCTCTGGTACGGCGTCCATCAAACGGACCTCGGATGACGACACTTTGGTTTATCCCCAGCCCGACGGATATTCCCCCTGCTACCATCGGGTAATCGATGCCATAGAGGTCAACACCGAGGCCCCGAGCTCTTCCAGCTCAAGCAGTTCAAGCGTTTCTTCCGCTTCATCCTCCAGTTCATCGAAGTCGAGTTCTTCTTCCTCCTCGTTCTCATCTTCAAGCTCATCGAGTACCGGCCCCCCGGATTACACCACGGGCCTCGTCGGCTACTGGCCCCTGGATGACAGCCCGGCCAACAATGGCGCTACCCTGGCGGACGGTCTGGGAAACGGTAATACCGCGAATTTCTCCTCGAATGAAGGAGCAACGAATAAATCCGTCACGGGGAAGGTTGGCAACGCCGTAAGGATGGATCTGGGGACAACCGACAACCTCGGCGTTCCCCACTATGCGGCGATCGACAACCTGACCTACATGACTTTCGCCTGCTGGTTCCATCTCCTCTCTCAGGGAGATACCGCCATCCAAATGCTTATGTCCAAGGGTCAGAGCGGCGCGGGCACGGCTGGCGACCGGATGTATTTGAGCACCTATAATGGGGGTCCGGTTTATCTTGTCGGGGATTTCGACCGGTGGAGCGCGGTATATGGGGATCATTACAAAAGCCTGGGGAATCTGAGCACCGGCTGGCACCATTTTGCCCTGGCCTATTCCTATGATACCGGCGTCTGCAAATTATATGCGGATGGCGTTCTGCTCACCGCCCTGGACGGCGACACCATTGGCTCCGGATCGGTATCTGGAAATACCTCAACCTTCAGGATAGGTAATGACTACACCATCGCCCGCGCTCCCCGCGGGGATCTCGATGAAGTCCGCATTTACAACCGGATTCTATCGGATGCCGATATCGCGGCCCTCTATGAAGCCGGGGCTTCGTCCAGTTCATCATCCTCAAGCCTATCCAGTTCGTCATCCTCTTTTTCCAGTTCGAGCTTTTCTTCCAGTTCACGGTCGAGTTCGTCTTCCTTCTCAAGCTCGTCTTCATCCTCTTTTTCCAGTTCAAGTTTCAGCTCTTCGTCTTCATCGCGGTCCTCCAGTTCATCGGTATCAAGTTCATCTTCCAGTTCTTCTTCCAGCCGTTCGTCTTCATCGAGCTCTAGCTCATCCAGCCTTTCCTCGTCTTCGAGTTTCAGCTCATCTTCGTTTTCGAGTTCGTCCAGATCGTCTTCATCCTCAAGGTCTTCATCGAGTTCCAGTTCCTCGCTGTCCAGCTCATCTTCAAGCTCAAGCTCGTCGTTCTCGTCTTCGAGTTCGAGCTTTTCGAGCAGTAGCTCCTCCTTTTCGAGTTCGTCCTCCAGCTCCTCGTCTCAGTCTTTTTCTTCGAGTTCGAGTAGCAGCTCCTCGATGTCCTCATCCTCTTCGTCGTCTTCATGGAGTTCGAGCAGCTCTTCTTCATCTTCCTGGTCCTCATCCCAGGTTGATTTTCACATCCCCCATATCCCCGATCAGGTCGAAGACTTTATCGCCGGGGTGAACCACGTTCCATCCGCACGGGCGGAGGAGTGGAAGAAATTCTATGAGTTTGAGCTTCCATTACCGGATCCCCCCATAAAGAAAAGAAGGTTCGGGACCTTCAATGTTTCGTTCCCGTATTTCCAGCTCTACGCGAATTATTCGTTTTCCAGTTCCAGTTCAAGCTCCGGATCGTTCAGCTCTTCGAGCTCATCATCTCAGTCCAGCTCTTTCAGCTCTTCCAGTTCGTCATCCGTATCCTCGTCTTCGAGTTCCAGCGTGTCGAGTTCATCGAGCTCGTCCGTTTCTAGCTCCAGCTCTTCGAGCCTGTCCTTGAGCTCCTCTTCACTATCCAGCTCATCCATGTCCTTGAGCTCTTCTTCGCAATCCAACTCTTCATCGAGTTCAAGCTCATCCAGCTTTTCATCTTCAAGCTCAAGTTCTTCGTCTTCGTATTCGAGCTCCAGCTCAAGCTCTTCCGCTTCGACTTTAACGTATACCCTTTCATGGGATCTTCCCGAAGACGACCTTGACATCGTGGCCGTCCGGGTGCGGGCGCTTGCGGACCCGGACGTTCCGGACTATGATACGCCGTATGACCAGCTCGGCATCGTCACTCAATGCACGATCCCCCTGGCCCACACTCCCGCGCTGATCGGAACAATCAACTTTGCCGTGACCAGCGTGGATGATACCGGCGTAGAATCGCTCTTAACCACGGGTTCTTTGACTTTCTGAGGGCAGGCATGAGAAAATACTTGGGAATATTGGTGTTCATCCTGGCGAGCCTACCAGGCTTTCTATTTGGGCAGGTGAATTATGTTGCCACCCCGGGAACAACACAGGTCGCTTGGGATGCCGTTTCCTATACGATAGATCACTATGAAGTGACCCTGGTTCGGGATACCGGAGAAACCTATACCTATGGGACTTCGAACACGCAGTTGGTCATTCCCAGACCGAGATCGGGGAGATTCACCATAAAAGTGAGAGCGGTCCTGGCAGACACTACGACCAGCGATTACTGTTTATCCACGGATTCAACATGCTCTGTGCTTTCAGACGGGACAACAGCAGGGGCATGGAAAGTAGAGTTCAGGCCGATTGCGCCCATTGGCCCTCTCAGGAAAAATTGACGGAGGCTGATCATGACCTGGAATGAAGTACCCTATACCAAGGCTCCGGCAGACCAAAAAACCCTTCGCTTCCGGTACGACTGGCTTGTAAATAACCCGACCTATGCCGGCTACGCCCTGAGTTCTTATAGCTTCTCCATGGTGGATTCGGAGGGCGTTGATCGGTCCTCCACCATGATCGAGGGATCTCCCACGAACGATTCCCAATTCCTGAAGGTCACGGTGAAGGGGGGAACGGACGGCCTGGATTACTTTTTGAAAGGAAGGGTTATTTTTGCGAAGACCGGGCTGCCGAACTACGAAAGGGAATGGGATGTCCTGGTCCAGGTGAGGGAGGAGGGGATTTAATGGCCTACGTTAAAAAATTGAAGCCGAAGAGCACCAGCGAGCAGAACATCGACGATTTCACCGGCCTGAATATCCTGGACCGGCCGGAGAGCTGCAAGCCGGGAGAGCTGCAGAAAGCCATGAACATCGACATCGACCGGAACCTGGATGCCCGAAGGCGGAAGGGATACAAGAGTATTTACTCCGGGAATGTTCATTCACTCTGGAGCGACAAGGGCCCGGTCCTCTTCCGGGAAGACAGAGATCTCCGGAGACTGAATCCGGATATGTCCGCTACCACGCTCCGGGGAGATCTGGCTCTTAATCAGAGAATGGCCTTCGAGAAGATTTTCGACAAAATATATTTTTCGGATGAACTGATCACCGGTATTACCGACGGCCTGACGGCATGGGGCTGGGGGGTTGGCACTCCTCCCCAACCCTTGATTGCGCGAGTATCTGGCTCCATGCCGCCAGGTATTTACCGGTGCGCGATGACCTACATGAAAACGGACGGGCAGGAAAGCGGTGCCCTGGGGTCGGTACAGATCACCCTCACAACCAGGGGAGGGGTTTACATCACGGGAATCCAGCCATCCCCCGATCCTTTGGTTGCTTGGGTGAACATCTACCTTTCCACGCCCAATGGCGAGAGGCTCTACCGCGCAATGAGCGTTCCCAACGGCACCACTGAAGCTATTTACGGAGGAGATACGAAGTCGTTCAACGTACCGCTGATCACTCAATTCCTGAATCCTCCCGGTCCCGGCCATATCATCAAGTATTACAACGGCAGGATCTACATCGCCTCGAACGATGTCCTCTGGTACACGGAGCCCTACTCCTACGAGCTGACGAACCTGGCTCACAACTACATCCCCTTCGATGGCCGGATTACCCTTCTGGCTCCCGTGCGGGACGGGATATGGATTTCCACAAAGAAGGAAACGATCTTCTGGCAGATGGAGGACCCCGATAAGCCGAGCAAGAGGATCGTCAAAACGATCTGGGGGGCGATCGAGGGGACGCAGACCATCATCGACCTCTCGCAAGGACAGGAAAAGATCTGGGGGTATATGTGGCTGGCGAGCGACGGGGTTCACATGGGACTCGACGGCGGCCATCTGCAAAATCTGACCTGGAGTAAATGGATGCCCCCGGAGTCTGTGTCCGGGACGGCTCTTTTGAGGGAGGAGATGGGTCTTAACCAGCTGATCATTGGCTTGAAGCAGTCAGGGGGGAGCTCGTCCAGCTCCTCCAGTTCAAGCCGTTCCAGTTCATCCAGTAGCAGCTCTTCGAGCTCATCATAATAAAAAGGAGGTAGTAAAATGGCTATTCGTTTGAGCACCGGGATCAGGAACAAAATGCTGGGCATCAACACGGAGATGATCACCAACGGTGGGTTTACGACCGACTACACGGGGTGGACGGCCTCCAATGCCACCCTGTCCAGCGCCGGATCAGGGCAGTCGGGAAACTGCCTATCCATCGCGGAAACCGGAAGCTCCAATCCGGGGCAGGCCTACCAGGATGTCACAACGATCATCGGAAGGCTTTACAAGCTCGTCCTCTATTTCAAGAAGGGGACGGCAGACGCGGGGGCCTTCTTCATCGGGACAACGGGAAGCTACAATTCCATTTACTCTTCCGGAACCATCGCGGACGCGGCCTGGGCGAAGTACACGGTCTATTTTATCGCCACGGCGACGACCACCCGGATCACGCTTCAGAGCACCGATGCGACCGCGGCGGAGACCTCCTTCTTCGACTCGGTTTCTCTGGTCGATTACGCCCACACCCTGCAGCAGATTTTCAACCTGGGGTTCGTTGACATCTACACCGGCATCCAGCCCGCCTCTGCCAACACGGCTCCTTCGGGGACCCTCCTGGCGACAATCTCAAATGCCAGCGCGGGAGTCACCTTTGACGATGCCACCGGCGGGGTTATTTCCAAAGCGAGCACGGAGACCTGGAGCGGGACCTGTGGAAACGCCGGGACCGCGGGGTGGGGACGGCTGCGATCGGCCGGAGACCTCGGGACCACGAACTCGACCGATGAACGGGTCGATGGAGCCGTGGCAACCTCGGGCGCGGAATTCAACTTCGCTACCGGCGTGAGCTGGGCCTTGGGTTCGATCCAGGTCCTCACGTCATTCACCATCACCATTCCGACAGCGTAAGGAGGAGCTCCCATGGCTACCACTTACAGCGGGACCTTCGCGGGTTCGCTTTATCAGCTCACCCTCGACGGAGAGGGGACCGGGGACAGCAACAATGGCGACTTCTCGGGGAGCTTTCCGTATTTCCTTATGGATGGCGAAGGAGAGCAGCGTAGTTCCGGGGATTTCAAGGCGGACATCACCTTCGCATTGAGCGCGACAGGTCTCGTTGGCAATGCTGGAGTTCTCGCGGGAGCAACTCAATATTTCGAGCTTTCCGCTACGGGCATCAAGGGAGGGGTGGGGACGGCAGCCCTCACCCTTCCCTTCTTCACGCTTTATGCCGATGAAAGCGCGGGGACTGCCGAACTGTCCTTCCCCTTCTTCATTATGGAGGCGAGCGGGCAGGTTCAATTTGCCGTCGATTATGTCGCCGTCATGAACATCCTGAATTTTGCCATGAGCGAGTACGAGAATTTCAATTTCAATTCCTATTGCGCCATGGGGGATGTCTACCTGGGGGCCGATGCAAACGGTATTCATCAGCTCTACGGGAACGATGACAACGGCGAAGAAATCAACCTGGAGATCGAAAAGACCGGCATGGGCTTCAATTCGGGGCAGGAAAAACGTCCCGTGGGAATATTTCTGAACCTTTACTCCGACGGGGATTTCTCGATCAAGGTCATAGTGGATCAGCAATCACAGCTCTACCTCGAAAACAACTCCGCCTCAACGGCGCTCCGGACCTACAAGGTCGAGCCCGGCAAGGGGCTGGTGGGGAGGTATCTGGGCTTCAACATCAAAAACCTGAAGGGGTCGGACCTGGCCCTCACGCAGGTTTCGATGGAAGTGGACATTCTTTCCAGGAGAGCAAGGGGATAGATGGCTTCCAAAGATGATGATCCCTGGGTAAGGGATCCACACAGAGAAGACATCCACGAAAGGCTTCGATTTAGAGCCATCGATTCCGCGGGAGAGCCTTCAGAAGAGGCTCTTGCTCATCTTGGGTGGTCTGTGCGGAAGCTCATCAATATGCAAGGCCCCAGGAAGGCTCTGCTCCTGCCCGATGGAACTCAAATTTATCTGGACAAGCTGGACCCGGACAACCCGAGAATATTGATCCAGGTGCCCGTGGCTCCTCCTCCAAGCCCCGGAGAAGTACCCCATCTCCAGGGGTGGAATGAGCTCCTCCCCATTCCCGCAATCTGGGTGGTTGATCTCAAAACCGGGAATCTCGGTTGGGATATCGACGGGAAGATTTTTAAGGATGAGTCGGGCAAGTCTCTCTGTGATGTGCAACACTTCAGTAAGGTTAAACCAGAAAATGATCAGACGTCCCCTATCAGCTCGGTTTGGATGCAGGGGAACACTCAATACACGGCCAAAGAACTGATCCTGGATAGCGTCTCAGCGATTAACGCTAAACAGATCGGAGACCCCATCACGCAGGAAGGCGAAGAGATATGGGTTCCCCCCACGGGAAGACTTTTTCATCCGGCGCACACCGTTGGCGATGGAAATATCCCTCCCCCGGGAACGTGGACGGAACATTCGACCACGGCGACGACCACTTATAATTGGGCGCTTTTTCAGGACATAGCGGGGGGCGGAACGAATTACCCCGGCGATAGGGTTCTCCTGCAGTCAGTTTATTACCATTATGCCAAAAGCTATGGGAAGGGATATTGGGAATGGTGGCCGAGTTCAGAAACCTGGTATTTCATTGACAAGATAACGGGCATCGAGGATACCTACTCCGGAAACTTTCTGGACGGGAAGGGGTTTGCCTGCCCGACTCGGCCGGAACTCTTCCTGGCCGAATACGCCACGGCGTGCGCCAGGGGGGTCAACACCTATTTGGATGACTCGGGAAACCATTCCGTTCCCGAAGCTCAACAAGATAAAATTTTTTATCTCTGGAACCAGGACGGACGGTGGACTTTTTACAGCACGGCGCAGTATCCCGGGACGGCAGCGGACTTTTCTCTTTATCCGATGGATTTCGGGGATGGGGGGGTTTATGGATTTCCCAAAGGTGCTTCTCAGTGGAAGCCCTTCTATGTATTCAGCCTTCAAAGGGGTCTGGGGCCTGACGTTGATTGGCTCGATCGGGCAATCATGTATGGCTGCATCTGGAAGGGGATTCTTTATAAAACCCCCTGGTATCCATTGCTGATTAACATTCCTGAGTTCTCCCCCGGCTGTACCATTCCGGTCGTGGGAACCGCCTCCGAGATAATCCGGGGTTGCCAATATGAAAAAGAAGAGGATAAAACCATTACTTTTTATAGCCCCTGATAAGAACTGGGGCAAGAGGGAGGGTTAAGATGAGCACCGTCAGCCTGGGAGGATTCAATGTCGATGCCATAACCAAATCGTTCCAGCCCGAATGGGACACGATGGAGCAGGACGCCTACACCATCATCAATCAATCCCTGTCCCTGGTGAACCAACTCCTCGGCCTTCTTGGGACGATCGAAGATCCGACGATCACCGTCCCGGCGATGGAGGACTTCACCGCTCCGACCGATACCCTCTATTCCTCCGCTTTGGAAAGCCAGGTGGCCGCAAAGGTGGCCGATGAGATCGAGAACGGGGTGTACGGCCTGGAACCCCAGGATGAAGCCGACCTGTGGAACCGGGAGAGGGACCGGGAGCAGGTGAACGCGCAAGCGGGCACGGAAGAGGTCAAGCGGCAGTTCGCCGTGAGCGGGTTCCCCGTACCTCCCGGAGTCCTCAATAAGGCGATTGAGCGGACGGTGGAGGCCTCAGCTCAAAAGATTTCCAGCGTGAACCGAGACATCTCCCTGAAGAGGGCCGACCTCTACTGGCAGGGGAAGCAGTTCGCATGGACGAAGGCCCTGGAGATCGAAAACATGATGTCCAAACTCTACGATGCCCTCCAGACCCGTTCCCTGGAAGCGGCCAAGACCCGGGCATCCGTATCCATCCAGAAAGCCCAGGTTGTCCTCCAGGCTGCGATTGAGGCGGCAAAGCTATTGCACGGCAAGGGGGTGGCCTTTGTCGAAGCTCATGCCCGGCTGGCGGCATCGGCAATCGCCATGATGAACCTGAACGTGAGTCTTGGGGCCCACGTTTCAGCTAACGAAAATCTGGGCGCTTCCGTGTCAACCAGCATCAGCGAAAGCGAAAGTGTGTCCGCATCCGTAGAAACGCGAATTAACATCAATCAGGGAGGATAAGGGGGCTTCTTATGGCAAGCGGATATATTCATCCGGAGTTGGTTTCCAGGGCTCAAAGTCATGCCCGGCAGATGCTCCAGGGCGCCGGTGTTCCCCCGGGAATGGGGGAGACCAGCACCCCTTCGGGTCCTTTTTCATCCCCCGGGGCCGCCTTACCACCGGCCCCTCCTGGTGGTCCTGCAGGCCAGGCAGGGCCCCCAGGCCTACCACAAAGAGGGGGTCCCCCTGGACCCCCGCCTTCCGGATCCGGACCTATGCCATCCCCCAAGCCGGCTGAATCGATCAGCATGGGGCAGCTCAGTTCGGTCCCGGAATATGTGGCGCAGTTTCTTGTGGACCTGGGAAGAAAAGCTCTCGGCATCCCCCAAGGGGGAGAAGGAGGGGGTTTGCCCCCCTCGGCCCCTCCCGGCAGGAACCCCGGCGGGCCGCCATCACCGGAGGGAGGGGGTATGGCCCCCTCTCACGGCTACACCGTGGCCGAAGATGGCAATCCTGAGACCGTAACGGCCCCTGGGTACTACTTTCCGACGGCTCCGGGTGAAGTTATACCCAATCAGGCGAATCAAGCAGGGGGAGGCCTTCCCATGGCTCCCAGGCAGGAAGGAGGACCGGTTTCTCCATCTCTCCCGGATCAAGGAGGCGCACCGGCGGCTCCCGCTCCCCCGGATACGGGTTTTTCTGGGTCTCCACTATCCCCCTTCTCATGGGAGCGAAAAGGCCCCACGCCTTTCAGCGGATCTTCGATCAGCCCTTTCGGGTTTGAACGGCGTGCACTCCCTCCTTCGCCATTCCAGCCGGGGTCAGATGATAGCGCCCGCAAACCTCCAATTCCTACTTTTGCCGTTGACCCCTACTCCTCGGAAGGGATGTGGAATTATTCTTCGCGGCAGTTTGGGGGACCGGTGGCCCCGAGCTTCGCCGGGGGTGGAAGTTCGTCCTTCCCTGTGTTCCCCATGAAGGAAGGGGGTTCTGTCTATCCGGTTGAGCGTCCCCCTTATGTATTTCCGACCACTCCGATGTTTGCCAGGGCGGAAGGCGGAGAAGTGGATCCGGTGCAACCCACCTGGAGACAAAGACTGAATCCTCATCGGACCGGTATGCTCCCGGAAACACCAGCGGCCCCGACCCGTACCGGAGGAGACCCCTGGGGAGGGGTAAAGGCGATCGGGGAAGGATTGATGGCTCCGATACGGGGTTTCTTGCCCCCCGCACCACAGCCGAAAGATTCAGGTTCGGACCTTGCTCCTTCGCATGGGGCGGCATCACCCAACCCCCCGGCCAAGACTCCAGCACCCTACCTGGGGGGACGCGGGGGAGGGTCAACATCTCTCGCCGTGAGAGGACCGGCGGGTAATCCCGAAGGGGACGTTCTTAGTCACCTGCAGGACATCCCCGATCCTCCGGACAGATTCGGAGAGCAATTCAACCGGGCATCCTACCAGGGCGGGATCGTCCCTTCCGAAGATTTACCCTCCGGAGGGCGCACCGTCCAGGTGATCAAGGGCAACAAGGCTTATTCCCAATGGTTCGCTCCCAAAGACCTTGGGACGATGAGAGAAGGTGAAGGAGGGACAGGGATACCCCCGGGACCCCATGATAGGCAGATTGCCAGAATGTCAGAAGCAGGTGGGCCGTGGGGCGGCGGAATGCTCATGACCCCCATGGGAGCAACGTCCGGGGAGGGCCGCTCGATGAAAGAGATGGAGGGGACAGTGAATAATTTCCTCTCCAGGGCCGACGAATACCGCAAGGCCGGCCTCCAGGCGCAAGCCAATCAGCTTCATTGGCTGGGCCTCGTGGAGCAAACCAAAATGCGGATGGCAACCATGATGGAGGGTAAACAGAGCAGGGATTCGTGGAGAGAGATGCAAATTCTACAGATGACCATGGGGCAGATCGAGCAGCGGTATATGACGACAGACATCCAGGGGAACAAGTCCATCGACATGCCCGGAGCGGCTCAAGAAATCGTGAGAAGGGCCGACGGCGGGCAGATTCCAGAGCAGATCGCGCAGCCGTATCGGGAGTACCTCAAAAAAATGGAGGGAGAAAACCAGCCGTTTGTCCATGGTGGCTATGAGTACCGGCGCGACCCGCAAGGTGGATTCCAGCGCAGAAAGGTTCAACAGTAGGGAGGCAGACAATGGCGACCTCTTGGGAGCATGTCGATTCCGACCCCCGGCAAACAGAAGGTGGATGGGAGCATGTTGATTCCGACCCCCGCACATCCGGCGGGGGGACCACCTCCCAACCCGGCTACCTTCGCACGGCAGGGGCCGGATTCATGCACGGGGTGGGGATGATCCCCGAGCTCGGCGCCGATCTTTCCGAGCTGGCGGGAAGGCCTGCCCCGACCATGCGCAAAGCCGAAAAGGTCCTGAAGAATACCTTCCTACCCCAAGAGGAAGTTCCCGGGTTGGATATCCCCCACAAGATCGCCTATGGAGCTGGCCAGGCTCTCCCCACCATCCCGACCTATCTTGGCCCCTCGGCCGCGGTGACCGCCCCTTTGAAAGCCCTGGGGGTGGGAGCAAGAACAGCCCGGGCAATCGGTAACATCGCCGGATTCGGGGGCGTGGAGGCCCTGCAGGCGTCTCCCGAAGGGGGAAAGAAGGCCCTGGAGAGAGGACTGGAAGGAGCGGCCACAGGTGGCATTTTGGAAGCTCTGCATCCCCTTGGTAGGCTGAAGCGGGCCGCTGGAATGGCGGCGACCTTTGGCGGCCAGAACGTGATCGAGAATCTACGTCAAGGACTCCCGGCTGGACCGGCTTTCAAAGAAGGCATCCCTTCCGCCGTAATCGGGGCTGGGATGGGACTTATGGGGGGGAAGGGTAAGACCAAGCCCCCAGGAGAGAAAGTGCCTCCTGCGCTCCCGGAGGCTCTACGGGAGGGGCGTTTACCCCCTCGTCCGGGACCTACGGGAGAGGGATTATCCCCTAAAGAAACACCCCTGGAACCAGGGGTTTCCCCAAATCTCGGAGACCAACCCGACCTTTTCGGGCAGAAGCAGACCTTCCCCACAAAAGAGCAGACCCCAGCCCCGGAAAAGGTTTCACCCCCAACCCCGGAAGTGCCTAAAAAAGAGGCAGAAGAGCCGGACCTTCCCCCGCCTCCTCCGGTGGGAGATAAACCGAACACGGGCCCGGATGAACCCGGGAAGCCGATGGCCGGGGCAGCGGATACCCGGAAGATCCCTATCCGCCAGGTTCGCGCCGGGGACGTCCAGACGGACGTTAAGGGCCTCCAATTCAAGAAGGACGTGGATGAGCAGGGGGTCCAAAAACCCCTGGAAGGGGAATGGAACGAAGCGGCGGCCGGCCTGGTCCTTCTCTGGGAGCGAAAGGACGGCACTCTTTTCGTGGCCAACGGGCATCACAGGGTTGCCCATGCCAAGAGCATCAACCCGGACACCACCCTCAACGCTCAGGTCGTCCGCGAAGTGGACGGGTTCACCATGCAGGACGCCCGGCAGAAGGCCGCCGAGGCAAACATCCTTGATGGAAAGGGGACGGTCTATGACCACGCAGAATACTTCCGGCTCACCGACGGATACGACGAAGCAGACGCCCGCAAACGAGGTCTTGCGGGAAAAGGTTTCGCCATTGGCAAGTTCGCTACGGATGGGACCTATACCCTATTCCGAAATCGAAAAATCACGTCGGATGCCGCTGAAGCTATATCGGCCACAGCTCCGAAAGACGAATCCCTCCAAAACGCGGGGGTAGCGTACTCTCTCAAGAACCCGAAGGCCGACCCCCTCCTGATCGAGTCCTTCATGAATGCCTTGAAGTTGGCCCCCGAGGGTGCAGGAGTCCCACAGGAGCAGGGTGGGCTTTTCAAGTTCAACGACAAGGCCATCCTCCAGGCAGAGAATGACGCTGCTCGGGTGTCCGAGATCGTCAAAAGCCTCCGCGAGCAGCTCAACGCAATCAGGGGAGCCAGCAAGCGGCCGGAGATAGCAAAGAAATACGGGGTGGACATCCAGGATCCCCAGGGAGTTCAAAAGAAGGTCAAGGACATCCAGAACCAGATCGTCCGCTGGTCGAAGTGGTACAGCGACCCCGAGCTGGTGAAGCAGGTGCGGGGACCGGAGATTCCCGGGATTGAGCCTCCGGCCAGGGGAGAGAAAGAGAAGCTGGACAAAGCCGTAGAGACCGAAGAAGAAAAGCAGAAAGAGGCCTTCGGTTTCCTCCGATCTGAGGGACCCAAGGAGGTTTCAAAGCCGAAAACGAGCGAAGAAGCGCAAAAGAGGATCGATGACCTTGAGGATACCCTTACTAAAAAATACGGGTGGGATGCGGTCAGTAAGGCTCCCCTCTTCCCCGAAGAATATCAAAAGATGGGCGTCGAACCCCCTGCAAGTAAAATCTCTCCGGATGAATTATCTCAACTTCGAATGCTCTATGGGGATAGAGACCGGATCGACCGCGTAGACCTTTCGAAGTGGAGAGAAGCCGCAATCAAAGGAAGTGGGCTGGCAAAAGGAGAAGCAGAGAAGGCCCTTGACGCGCTTGGAATCCATGATCGAGCAACGGGGGTTTATTCCACTTCTGAGCGGTTAAAAAATTGGGGAAGAGAAGTAACTGACAATCTCCAGCGACTCTACAACCACTTCACGCAGGGGAAGGAAGATAGGACACTCGCCTTTTTCCGTTGGGGAGGAAGCGCAGAAGATATTTCTCTTCAGGGAAGGGTTGTTGATTCTGGTGGCAGAAAGTCCGAATGGGATCAGGAGGCTTTGAAAAAAGCGGAGAAGGTCTACAACGCAATCGCCAGAACGCAATCGGCGGAGGAAATAAGCCTTTCTAAAATTGCGAAAACTCAGGCTGTTATGACTCTCCGTTCCGAAATGCCCCTGAAGCCCCAAGCACGAGAGCTCAACGCCCAGGAGATCAAATCCCTGAAGGCCTTCGGCGTCTCCGATCCGGAAATAGCCCGGCTACAGAAGCTCTCCGAAACCAACCCTGAGCAGTTCAATCAGATCATGCGTTCTTTCGCGGAAGAGGCCAAAGCCCGAGGGGAAGCGAAGACCAAGGGCAAGGCCGAGCGCATGACCGACCAGGGCTTGTTTCCCGGGGAGAAGAAGGCGCAAGGGACGCTCTTATCGCAGGGAGAAGGGACCGAAGGACCCAGACCAGAACTGGCAGAATGGAGAAACCAAATTCAGGGCGCAGTCGATCAGGAATTGAAGGGGCTGAAGGGTGCCCCCGCGGTGAAGATCATCGACAGTATTGCGGAGCTTCCTCCGGGGGCGAGAGAAGCGGCAGGCCCTTCGACCGAGGCCATGTACTCCAGGGACGGGAAAACCATCTACGTCATCTCTAGCCGGATGGGGGACCTGAGGCGGGTGGGCGAAGTTATCCGCCACGAGATGCTGGGCCACTACGCCCTTGATGCCATGCTCACCGATGCGGAGTTGGGAAAATTTCTTAAACGAGTTTTCAATTCCTCCGGAAAAAGCGGGATGGCCGATATCGCTAAAAGATGGGGCCTCGACCTGGATACCGCCGAAGGGAGGGGGACGGCGGCGTGGGAAAAGATTGCCCTCATGGCTGAGAATCACACGAATCCCTCGATGCTCGAAAAGTTCTACGCTCTCCTCCGGGATGCGATTTACAAGCTGTCCGGGGGGAAATGGGCAAAAGACCTGACCGATGAGCAGCTCCGTAGCACCATCTCCAAGGCTCAAGAGCACCTGAGAAAAGGCCCTGGACCAATGGCAGAGCCCACCATAACCCTTGGAGGCCAACCCCACACCCTGCAGGATGTAGCCCAGAATTTCCCCAACCTCCAATCGGTTGCCGGAGACACGGCCAAAAGATTCAAAGATGAGGATATCATCCCCAAGGCCTACCAATTTAAGGAGGGCCTCGGGAAGACGATCTCGGGCATCGTCCATGCCGCTGTTCCCCGGCACGGGGTCCCCACGAAGATCCTGGACCTGATCATGGACCGCAAGGGATACATGGAGCGGAAGATTTCCGAATTCATGGTCGATCGCGTCAATCAGAACATGACCAAGGAATTTGCCGCGATGCCTCAAGCGGATCTGATTAAATTCATCGATAACGTCAAAACCGGGACTCCCCAGGAGACCCCCCGGCTTCAGCAAATGGACCAGTTCATCCGGGACCTGGACCGGGATATCGGGGAGCAGTACCGAAAATACAAGCCGGACATGAATTGGATCGAGAACCATTTACGGCTGATGTGGAAGGTAATCCCTGGACGTACCGAAGAGGAATTCAAGCATTGGCTCAGTAGAAGAAACCTTGAGGGTTCGAAGGGATATTTCAAACAAATGATTTATCCGACCCTTTCTGAAGGCATTAAGGCGGGCGGAATACCTTTCTCCTATAATCCGATGGAGCTCATGGAGATGCACTACCGGGACGCCCTGAAATTCATATCCACTCAGGAGATGTGGAGCGGTCTGAAGGACATCGGGGCTCGAGTATTCGTGAGGAAGGGCGAGCAGGCTCCCACGGGATTCTCCAAGCTGAACGACAAAATAGCCAAAGTCTTCTTCCCGGCCAAAGAACGCCCGGTGGACCTCAAGATGGAATTCCCGGAGCGCACCGTCACCGCGGAGAGAAAGGGGAGAGACTTTGGGATGGTGCAGGCCGGGGAATGGTACGTCGAAGAGAACGCGGCCCGCCTCCTGAACAATTACCTTGGCCGGGATTACCTCCGGGAATCCCCGATCGGCTCCGGCCTCATGTTCTGGAAAAACGTCAGCACGGCGATGGAGTTGAGCCTTTCTCCTTTCCACTTCGCTTTTGAAACCCTGGAGGCGGTGTCCTCGCAATTCGGCCTTGGATTGAGGAAGGTGTGGAATCAAGGAAAGGTCGAAGAGGGCCTGGTGGACATGCTCAAGGCTCCCTTGGCGGCCATCAAGATGGCCAAGGAGGGGGGCGCGGCCATGAAATATTTTGCCAACCCCCAAGAATTCCTACAGACCGTCAAGGGGCAGGACTTCATCCAGAAGTACCCCGGGGCGGCGGAGATGATCGATGACCTCTTCGGCGCCGGCGGAAAGCTGGGGATGCACGAGGATTACCGGATAAACTCCCTGAAGACCTTTCAGGCAAATCTAAAGTCAAAGAATTACATCGGAGCTGGCCTCCGGTCCATCCCCGCTTTGAACGAAATGATGATGAAGCCCCTCTTCGAGAACTACATCCCCAAGTTGAAATGGGGCCTCTTCATGAAGGAATTCTCGAATGAACTGTCGGCCAAGAGGGCGGACATCGATGCGGGCAAGACGACCCGGGGAGAGCTGGCCCGGAGTGTGTGGGATTTTGTGGAGAACCGGTTTGGAGAGATGAATTTCGATAACCTCTTCTGGGACCGGAATTTCAAGACCTCCCTTCAGATGCTTACCCGTTCAGTCACCTGGAAGATGGGAAACATCCGGGCTTACGGTAATGCGATCACCGGGCAATCGGCGGAGCTGGTCAACGCTCTTCGAGAAGGACGGATGCCGAAGCTGACACAGGAAATGGCCTGGTCCTGGGGCCTCCTGGCCACCACCACGGCGCTCGCCTCGATCGCTCAGTATGCCTTCACCGGGAAGGGACCGGAAGAGTGGAAGGATATGGTTTACCCCAAGATCAACGAGCAGGGAGACCGGATCTCCCTTCCGACCTACATGCGGGATCTGTTCCATGTCGCCCATTCTCCGATCAAATATGTGACGAGCTCGATGTCTGGGTGGATTGGTCGGCTGGGAGAGGTCCTGAACAACAAAGATTTTTATGGGGTCAAAGTCCATGACCCGGATGACAATGTTTTGAATCAGAGGATCGACGATATGATTCACCTGGTCCCATTGCCCTTCTCTTTCTCCACCTGGCAGAGAATGAGCGAAGAGGGGCAGGGTACGGCGCGGTCGATCACCGGGTTCCTCGGGGGGACCAAGGCCCCTTACTGGATTGAGAAGTCTCCGGCCCAACAACTTGCCACGGAGATCGCCGCGGAGAAGCTCCCCACAGGGGGACGAAGCAAGGCGGAGTTTGAGCGGTACAAGCTCCTGAAGCAGAAGTCCAAAGAGTTCCTGGATGCCCAGAGGTCCGGGGCGCCCACCAAGCCGATCATGGATTCAGTGGCATCCGCCGTGAAGGCGGGGAAGCTGCAATCTTCCGATGTAAAGAAGTTCCAGCGCCGGATCACCAACGAACCCCTGGAGCAAACCGTTGGCCATTTGAGCTTGACAGAATCCCTTCGGATATGGGAGAAAGCGAATCAGGAAGAAAAGAAGAAAATCGGGCCGACAATCTTCCGCCACTTCTGGAACAGCCGGAGCCCGGAAGAGAGGTCCAAGGCTCTCCCGAAGCTGGAAGAGATCAGGCGGGAATTGTCGAAGTGAGATAGAATAAAAAGGCCACGAAAGGACAAAATGACCACATGGTTAAAGATGATGACATTGAAAGGTGCTTGCTTTGTCCAGCCCACATTCCGTTTGTCGAGAAGATGGCCCGACTGGCAACCATTCAGGAAAACAACGTGAAGTCGGTAGATAAGATGTTGGAAAATCACATCATCTTCTTCTCAAAATTGGAAGACCTTCGGATTTCCATGGAGACAATAAAAAACACCGCCCTTCTGAACCAAAATGCGGTGACGGCGCAGATCGACCAAGAGAGGCTAAAAGTCAAACCTATCTACTGGATATTCGCCGTAGCGGGAACGGCCCTCGTCTCGGCCATCACAAACATTTTAGTGAAAATGGCGATAAAATGAACGACTGTTACAAAATTCACATTTAAGGAGGACGGTATGAAAAAGATGTTCTTCGTTCTGGCGTTTCTTTTGTGCTTTGCGACAATGGCTTCCGCGCAGACATCTCCGATCTTAACCTGTGACCCCTACCCGGCCGGAGGAGGCCAACCAACGGCCTTCGTGGTGACGGCGGGGAGTACCACCTATCCCGATTCTCCCGCGAAGGTCAATGCGGATGGGAGTGCGGTGTTGTGGTTCGATCTCTCTAAATGGCCAAATGGGTCCTACACGGTAACGGCGGAGGCCAAGGATTCAGCGGGCGTGAGTGCCGCATCTTCCCCTTTTATGTTTTCCTTGCCGGTGCCAACAGTACCGGCCGTGCCCTCTGGCTTTTCCATTGTCCTCCGATGATCACGATTGTTCCGCCCAGAAAGTGAGGGAAGGGTAATTATGGACATTCACGTTTATATCCACCAAGAAGGTGAAGACAAGTTGGATAAAATTCTGGAGGCTATAAAGGTCCTTCAGGGAAAGGAGGAAAAAGAAATGGCTGAATTAGACGACCTCAAGGCGAACGTGGCGAATCTGATCGTCAACGTGCAGGGTCTAACAACGGTGGTTCCTTCCATCGTAGCTGCGATCAAGGGCCTTACCGACCAGCAGAAAGTCCTGAGTGACGAGCTGGCGGCGGCTATCGCGGCCAATGACCCCGCGGCGATCAAAGCGGCTTCCGATGCCATCGCGGCCCAGAACCAGTTGGTTGCGGATCAGACCAACGCTCTCGCGGCTGCGATCGTTGCGAACACTCCTGCCGCAGCGATGAAGAAATAACCTCACCCGGGGCCCCCAGCGGATATCCTGGGGGCAAAGAGGAGGGGTAAATGGACGTAACCGATATAGTATTTTCAAGAGAAACCATTCCTTTTGTCCTGACCATCTTCTTGACTTGGCTTTTTACCAACATCTCCAAAACGGGCGATCCGGCAGACATTTCCCACCGAGCTAAAATAAATTCAGCAATCTTCTCGGGGATATTCTTTGGGATCGTCCTCATGTTCTATGAATCTGACGAAACCATAAAAATCACCGCCTCTGCCTATAAGGCGTGGGTAAAATACATCCTCATGGGGTTCCTCATTGGGGCCTCTGCGATCGGTCTCAATCAGATGATGAAGCCGAAGCCAACGGTTGAATCAACTCAAAAGGATGTGGTCCGCGCAGAGAAGGTAGAGGAAAAAGAAAAGGTGGAAGAGAAGAAAGTCAACCCCGAACCCGGAACGCCGGCCAAACCCGTATAAAGGGGGTGAAATGTACCTCGTCCTGGTGGTCGTTTTGATTCTTCTTTGCCTCGGGGCCTTACCCACTTGGCCTCATTCCGCTAATTGGGGACCTTTCCCCGCAGGAGGATTGGGGATTGTCGCCGTTATCCTGATCATCCTCCTATTAACCGGCAGGCTCTAAGAAAGGAGCAAATTATGGTACTCGGATGGCACTCTTTTTGTATGATTTTGGGATTGGTCCTGTTGCTTTTGGCGGGGCTAAGGATTCCCACCCCCGAACATCCCCGATTCAGCCTCGGGTGGTTTGGAATTTTCTTTTGCTTCCTATCCTTCCTTCTCCTAAAGTGAGGTATCCATGCGGACCTATCAAAGAATCATCGGCCTTCCGGGCCTGGGAAACGTGGGGGTTGTCCGGGAAGGGTATCTCTACCGCTCCCAGCGGCCGGATGATCCCACAGGGTATGAAACAGCGGCCAATATCCTGAAGATCAGATCGGTCATCAACCTTCAGGCCTACAGCCCCGAGGAGAACCAGGTAAAAGCACAGGGGATGATCCCGCTATCCCTGCCGATGACCGTCCTGAACCCCATACCGGCGAGTCAGATGGTGGATAAGGTGAGGGGCTTGAAAGCTTTGCAGGAACCCTTCCTGGTACATTGTGCCGTCGGCCATGACAGAACCGGATATTTTTGCGGGACCTTCAGGATGGTCGAGGACGGCTGGGCTTACGAAGAGGCCGAAGAGGAAATGAGGCTTTACATCCAGTCCTCTTTCGGGGAGATCTGGTGGCCCATCAGGCGAGCACTTAAACAGGTTTCAGCAGTAAAATAAATCAAAGGAGGAAAAGTTTTATGCCATTCGTAATGACACCGGCGTTGTGGTTGGCCTTCGGGGGGATGATTCTCTCCATCCTGATCTCCATCGAAAATGGGATTCTCCAGGCGGAAGGCGGGGGGACGATGACAAAAGAGCAGTTCGCTCAGTTCATGCAGGACAACTGGAATCTTCTCCTGACGAATAACTTCATCCCCGCTAACGTAGCTGCGTTGGGTTGGGCGGTTATTTCCCCCTCAATTATGCAGGTCTATGATTTTGTCACCAAGTTCCAGCAGCTCATGAAACTCCTGGGGACACATCTGCCGGCCACACCGGGTCCGGCAAAGGCAACATAGAAGGGGGGTGATCCAATAGAATAGGAAGGACGATACGAGGGGAAGCCCCGGTAGAAATGCCGGGGCTTTTTTCATTCTGGATTTCCCGATAGGCGTTTCTTTTTTAACTGTTCGGTCAATGTCCTCATCTCGTTAGCCAATTCGTTCATTTGGGAGATTATGTCCGTAACCTCTTTGGGGAATTGGATATAATCAATACCCGATTCCAAGAAAGAAAATTTCTTGTTGAGTGCTCGTAACCGATGAAGCATAACCGTTAAGACCTCTTCGTTAGTCACTCCATCGATCTCTGTCCCGTCTCCGCGCATTTCATAGAAACGAAGAGGAATAATTTGTCTTTCGCGGGGTTTATGACTCCCGTATCCCCAACAAGGCGAAAGGTTCTTGGCTTCTATTCCTAAAGTCTCCATTTCGTAATTGTAACCATCATCAAGGCATCTCATTTTTCCCCTCCCTATCCAATTATAAATAGCGGATCTTCAAAA
>QGNH01001380.1_pt1 | contig 32145 bp, 40 predicted proteins | sample 1735481 | NCBI WGS metagenome assembly QGNH01 (sample SAMN09239004, study PRJNA386568) | Viral metagenome, whole genome shotgun sequencing project. | reverse complement strand
TTGCGGTGGTGTCTGGCTCCTCCCCCGTCCCATTTCCTAGAGCAAAGCAGGCGGATTCCGCCGCGCCCAACGAGCCATAGCCGAAGCCCGAGGGAGCACCGCTGGCGCAGGCATACTGGGCTGGTGAGCCGTTGTTACCGCCAGGCGGTGTGATGCCGCCGCGGCCGGTCCAGTACGGCACGTCGGAGTAGCGATAGCCTTCTTCAATGCGGAAGGTGATGAATTGGCTTGGCATGTAATCGAAGGTGATGGTGCCGTCGTGCATTTGAGAGCGGTCGCCTGCGTTCTCGGTAAAGTAAGGAGTTCCGGTGATTGCCGTAGCGCCGTCAATGGGTGGCAGCAGCGTAAGGTAACGGCCGGGGTTGTTCATTTGGCCGCCGCCAAGCGTAAGCGCGTAAAGATCCTTGTGGAACCAGAAGCGCGCATAACTCATCCAGCCGATGAACGCCTGCTTCGGCTTGCCGTTGTGGCTGTTGTGGCAGTTCACACCTCCCGAATAGGAGTCAGCAGTACCCATCTCAGGCGAGAGACCTTTGGGGTTGTAGTATCCGACAGCCGGACCGCCGCCATATTCGCAGCCGGCATCGCCGGTAACCGTCATGGCAATTTTGTCCATCCATTTCGTCGGGTCGTCGTAAAGCTTCACCTGCGCGCTGTAGTCGGCGTGGATACGCGAGCGTCCGGGGAAGCCGGCGTCGTCTTCACCGAGGCCATAGTTGTTCCAGACGAGATCGAGGTAGGGCTTGGGGCGCCAAAGGATCTGTCCGCCGAGTCCAGGCTTTCCGTTGTAACGCGCATAGGATTGCCAGCCGTTGATGATCCACGGTTCGATCTTCAGTTTTGCCGTTGGGAAGTACTGGATTCGAAGACCGTTGAAGAACCAGGGCGTGTTTGAAGAAACGAACGAAGGCTGATAGGTCCAGTTGTCAAAGTTGTAGTAGCTGAACAGGCCAATATAGGAAACAAAAATGCCTGCGTCAACATTCAGGCCGTGCGCCACATCCCAGTGATATCCGCCCCAGCCCTCTGAGATGTACTTGTATGCGCCGGCCAGATCCCACTGGCCGCGGTTCGGGCTGGCGTCGTTGCGCGGAGTAGTCGTGGCGAACAAACCATACATGGTCAGAATGCGTCCACGAACATTGTTAATGCGAATGTCGCCGCCGAGGCTGAGCTGCTCAAGCTGCCACTCGTCGGAGCGAAAGCTTTCCGTCGCGCCCCCCATTGTGTCGTCTTTGGGGTGATTGTAGTCGAGGATGTAGCTCGCGTCGGCGCGAAACTCAGGCGTGAAGTACTTGGTGCTCCAAGGGCTGTCACTTGCGTGCCCGTTGCTGTTGAGCCAGGTCCAATCACCAGGGAATGGTTCGCCCTTGGTTGTGGTTTGGGCGCCGATCTCAGGGGGAGCGGCCGGCGCAGCGGCCTGCATGGTTGGCGACACACCAGCGGGCTTCATGGCGCTCAGCCCCGCACCGCCGTCTCCGGCGACTAACTCCTTCTCCGCGGCCTTGATCGCCGCCGTATCGGAGCTATCTGCCAAAGCTCGGGCTTTCTCTTCCTTTACCTCGTTTTCAAGCTGGTCGATTCGGGTCTTCAGCGCATCAAGTTCCTGCGCAACGGTGGGCTGCAGTTCCGGCTTAGGTGCGGTCGAAGACGCGTTAGTCGCGTCTGTTCCCCCACTGGGCGTCGCAGGCGTGGCTGGCGCAGGCGTGGCCGCCGCAAGCGGATCAACAGTTGCGGTCAAATTGGCGTCAGGTGTAGCTGACTGCGCCAAACATGCACAAGTCATTCCAACGGCGAGGGCCGTCAGCGTCATGGCGTTCCTAAAGATTGCTCTCATCTTCACCTCTCGCATTGCGTAAGAAGTTAGGTCATGAATCATGTGATTGAAATCAAAGCGTGTCTTGCGTATCTCTGTGCCTCATCCTTCAGGTTCATTCCACACTGCTCGTCGTAAGCAGAACATAAACGAGTCGTAGTTTGTTCATAAGTGAAGATGGAAACCGCACTTACAAACAAACCATAAGGATGATGCAAACGCAGTGCTCTCCTGATGCGTGGCGAGCGATGCGAAAGCAGTGCTCGACCTGCGCTCAATTCAGAATTGGACTGGCATCGGACTAACTGTGGACGGGAAGCTGCCGTGTGAAAGGGAACACGGAATTAACGCAGTTATCGCAAGCAGCAGCAATGGTGAACTTAGAATGAATTACTTGAAATGAAGAAAGCATGAACACGCGGAATTTAATTTGGCGGGAGTTATAGGACCGCGGTTCGAGCGATGACGATTGTTTGCTCGCGCCTCAGGCTGTCCTGGCGCAATTTAGGTTGGTGGAGGCGGCGGGAGTCGGATTATGAAGTCGCGTTGAAAACACTCAAGTTACTGATTTTTCAGGATGCTCAAAACTATCAAAACGCTCAAAAGAGCCGACTGAAGTACGCTACAAGTACGCGGAATCAACCTGCGCTTTGTTCGGCCTCTTTGAGGCAGTCTTGCCATTCCCTGCTCCACGATTCGATTGCTTGCAAGATCGCCTGCTTTTCGTCAGCAGGAATTGCCGAATCGTCGAACTTTCCAACTATCTGAAATAGATTCTCGGCCAAAGGGCCGGAAGCAAGTTGGATCTTTAAGCTATAGAAATCTTTGTCGTGGACCCAAAAATCATTGATTGGATTATTTCTCAGTCGCCATGCGGTTACATGCCACGCTCGATCACCAAGGTCGTCTTCATACTGGAAACCGATCATCTCAAAGTCTCCGAAAATTCCGTTGTGCCTAGAGACTTTCTTTACAGCCTTATATTCGCCGGTCATTGTGCTCCTCTTCAACCTAGGAAAAGCCCCGCTCATCACGGGGCTCCCCTTATACCTGAAGTGCTCTGATGCACCGCTCAATCTCGGATTCGCAAATCCTCATTGACCGATACACCCGTTTGCGCCGACCGGAACGACACGGAAGCACGATGGCTTTCATGTGGCCCCGATCTACCAGGCGGCGGATGGTATCCACCGACCAGCCCAAACGTCCCGACACTTCTTTCACCGACAACCACTTCTCATTGGAATCCATGACCTGTCTCCAGGAATTGAACTCCTCCTCCCTTTCGGGAAGACCGAGAAGCCCATCCATCCATCTCTAGGAGCGGACAGACTGGTAGCTCTGCCCTTATCGGGCAGAGTGTGGACACATTATAGCCCTATTCTTGTGATACCCTTATCTGTCCTCAACAGGTATCCGAAAATATCGCGCCGGATATTCCGCGTTCGATATTTAGTCCTTTATTTACTGGAGGATATGACTGATGACTGGTAAGCCGCACCGTCCCTCGTCTACCGACGGGCATCTTCTGTTTTCTTCGTCTCTCGCTTTCGCTCTCTCCTCATCAACCCTGTTGGGCTATCGACAGAAGATGCCCGTCGCTAGCGCTCGCCCCTATCGGGGTACGCTACCGCTAGGACGGTGCGGCGACTGATGAGAGACCAGAACCCGCCCGCAGGCCATATACAGAGAGCTGAATCCATTGAATACTTTGCTCCCGTCAGCAAGGTACGTCCCATCGTTTTGCTCATTATAGGCATCGTACTGGTGCCTTCCGTAATCCTGTCGTTTTCAAACCTTCTCATTTTCAATTTTGTTTTCGGCCTCATTGTCATCGTCCTCTTAGTGCTTATCGCCGCTCTTGAAGTGACACAATATTCCCTCTTCACAACTAAGATTAAAAAATATGCCAGTGAATGGCGCAGGGCATACGACCTTAAAACATTCAACATTACTTATTCTCCACGAATCAAGAGTGAGATCGTTACCGTCGAGGTGATTTTCTATATCATCCCGAATTCATACAACCAGGCAATCATCGACCGCCTGAAAGCCGACCTTGCCGCTGCCCTCACTGAGCAGTTTGCATATCCTGATGCAACTGCTCGCTACGACATCGTTTCAGCAATTGCGGAAGTTACTACCGAAGACCTCGCTATCGAGATGGACATCCCTATTCTCTACGCAAAGGTCAAGGATATTTCTCATACACCCTCCACACCTCTCATCCTCGCGCCCGATAGACCGGTGGTCAGTGTACGCCGCAGAGGATTCCTCGGAACTGATAAATGACCGAGTTCTATTGGGACCCGAACCCCGAGGTGAGGACACGACACCTCTATTTGCCAGGTCAAACTGGTACCGGGAAAACATCTTTGATGGCGAATCTCGCCTTGGACGATATTGAATTTGGCGACGGCCCAGTCATTATTATTGATCCCAAGGGAAGTAAAGACGGGTTGGTGAACCGTGTCATTAAACACATTCCCAAACAACTGATCCCAGATGTTTTTTATATTTCTCTCAAACATCCAGCGCCCATCGACATGATGAGCTTCCGAGACCAATTTGAGAAGAACCTTATCCGGTCCGATCTTATGGGCATCCTTCAGCGTTTCGTTTCTTTCGGTAGTTGGGGGAGTACGATGCAAGGAACCCTGAACGAACTCATCCCCACCCTTCTCGAAGCAACTGACACGACCTTCCTCGACATTGGAAGATTTCTTGAGAGCAAGAAACGGCGCGACGAAATCCTTGAACAGGTTTCAACCGAGCGGCGTGATTGGTGGGAAGAGAACCGCTCATTCCTTAAAGAGGCTGGACCCATTATCACGAGGATGAGTAATTTTAAACAGGAGCCGTTGAAGACGATCGTCAATTGCCCGCGTGGTTCAGGCATCAATATTGCCGACGTCATCGAGAAAAATCAGATCCTCCTCGTTGATACGAGCCCTCTCGGCTCTGATGGATTAATGGTCGGCGCACTCGTCATGAGTAGAATCCAACAGGCGATTTTCCGACGCGACCCTGACAAAGAATATCCCGTGTGTACGGTATACGCAGACGAGTTCCATCACTTCCAAACATCCGCCTTTGGCGAAATGCTCACACAGGCGCGCAGTTTTAATCTTTCCCTTTGCCTAGCGAATCAACACCCCGGACAGATAAAGGACATATGGGATGACGTGAAGGGAGTTTGGACGTACTTATTATTTCGGATGGACGGTGAGCACGCATATCGGCTCCGATCAAAAATAAAAGATCCCATCGTTGAGCTTCCGCCACCCCCGGTCGAATCAAAACCCAAACGCACGAAACAAGAAATCAAAGACTCTCTCAAATTCTGGAGAGCGCAAGAGAAGTATTGGGGAGATGGCCCAGGGAGTCATGAAGAAGGGTCCGGCGTGGAATTCAATCATGCCTTTGTACAGATCTCACTCTTCGAAGACATGCTCGAAGAACTTAATGAACCCAAATCAAAACCGATAGAACCACCGAAGCCAATACCATTTCTCGATCAAATCCCTTCCCTTCCAAGAGGCGAAGCGATTTTCATCCATCATTCCGGCGAGACACGGCGCATAAAACTCGTGGGGCCGCCAATTCCTCCCCCATTCAATTACATGAAAGAGATCATCGAACATACCCACGCGGCTTGCGCAAAAAGCGGCCAAAAACGCTCTGGGGATAACCCCTCTTCCAATTCCACACAGGTACTGCATACTGAAGGGAATGAAGAACCAACCCCAGGAGCCGCGCCGTCGCATCACATCAGCAAAGCGAGAAGCGATTGAACTGTTAGCTGAATACTTCTGCCTGAGAACCAACGATGTCGCCCGGCTCATCCGATCACGGGAACCCAACGAAAATGACAAGCGAAGCGTCCGGCACACCCTCGGACTCCTGTATAAAGCGGGACTGGTAAACCGCCTGCCCTATTTAGACTTTGATCGTGAATCCGGCGGCGTTACCTACGTCTACGGACTTTCGGATAAAGGTGTGAAGTTCGTTGAGACAATCTGGCCGGATGCCAAGACCTTTGATGAACATTCACAGAGAACCCTCGACCACGAATTAGAAATCTCGTTCTTCCATATCGCGCTCAAGAAGTTTGCCACGAAGAATAAGCTGAAGCTCTACTGGCAGCAGTCGGACTTGAAATGCACCGTGAGCCCGGATTCCATGTTCGCCATCACCGATCCGTCAAAGCCCGAAGGAAAGAATACCCTGTACTATTTCCTTGAAATGGAGCGCGCGAAGATCGGGCATTATCGAGACGGCGAGCCGTCCATCATGCGCAAGCTCGGGAAGTATTACACCTATTACGGCTCGGAGGCGTGCGAAAAGGAGTGGGAAGACTTCCGGCAATTCCGGGTGATTGTCGTACAGCGGACGGACGAACGCCGCGAGAATCTCCTGAAGCAGTTGAACAAGGAACTAAACCACCGGATGTTTTGGCTTGGTACTGAGGCGAGCTACAAGACTGACATCGGCGGCGAGATTTTTAGAACCCCGAAGGATTGGGAAAAGGTCGCATATTCATTCCTCAGCGTATGAAGAATAAAAAAGGAACCGTCAAAATCATCCGCTTTTTGCGTCCCACGCCTGGAGGCAAGCATGGATGGTACGAAGCCGAAATCACAGACGAGAACGGTAGCGCAGTAGTCGAGATACGGAAGCCACTCCTCGACATATAGCTTCAATCATTCATAATTAAATCAATCGCGCGTAACAGCGCGGGGCCGGAACCTCCGGCACTAACCGTTCCTCCCCGTCGTCTCAGACTGTAATCCAGTCTTCAGATGGCGGCGGGGACGACGGATTAGGAGCATTGATATTCCGTAGGGGGCGGATGCGGACTGTAAATCCGTTGGGGGTATCCCCTCCGTTGGTTCAACTCCAACTCAATGCACAATGCAAATCTCACTCGGCAGAGATTCCATCACTAATCAGGAGTTCTTCATCGACTCCACCAGGCATATCAATATCGAGGGGATGTCCGGCATGGGCAAATCCACCCTGCTCGTCAACTTGTTCATCGAACACATCCGCCAGGGCAACGGCGGACTTTTTATTGATCCTCACGGCGACACCGCCGACCAGATCGCAAAGCTCATTCCCAAAAGCCGGATGCGGGATTTCATCTGGATAGACCCCGATGCGTCGCTCGTGCCGCCGTTCAATCCGCTCCACTTCAATTCGCCAGAGGAATTAGAGCTTGGCAAAGAGTCATTATTTACAACATTCAAATCCCTTGCGGGTTCAGCATGGGGCGACGAATCCGCGCGCGTCATCATCAACGCCATTGACGCCGTGTGCGAATATTATGACCATCCGACGCCGGTCCACATCTTCCGCTTCATGGCCGACGACAAGTTCAGAGAGAAGATTTTGGCCGCAACCGAGAATCCCTTACTTCAAATGTTCAAAGAGCAGTACGACGAGAAACTTCGGGACTCGGAGCAGATGTCAAAGTTCTCTCCGCCGATCAATAAAGTGGGCAAGCTCCTCCGGCCGCCCATTATCCCCATCATCGGGCAACCGCAATCTCTCGACTTCCTTGAGATCATGAACACAAAGAAGATCGTCGTGTGCCGGTTTTCAAAAGGACGGCTCGGAGAGGAGATCGCGCAGATCCTTGGTTCACTGATCGTTTCAATGGTATCTATCTCTGCGCTCAAGAGAGAAAAGCAGAAATCCCGGCCGCCCTTTATGCTCGTCGCAGACGAGGTGCATAATTTCATCCACGGCGGCAGGTTCGGAACTCTCCTTGCTGAAAGTCGCAAATATGCCATCACGCTCGTCTTGGCATCACAGGGAATGTACCAGCTCCCGTTCGCGAAAGACGTGTTCTCAAACTGCCCAACCCAGATCACCTTCAATGTTTCCGGCGAGGACGCCAAGGCAATTCAGGAGAATTGGAACGAGGAACAGATCCAGGCCACGCACATTACTTCACTCCCGCGATACGAGTTTTACTGCCGCACCATCACCGACGCTCCCACCGCCCGGAGAATAGTCGGCTGGCCCACGATCCAAAAACGTGGCGATGAAGCCAACCCCACTAAGCTCATCAAGCACTCCCTCCAACGCTACGGGACAAAGCGGAAAGATGTGATTGAAAAGATAAATAGATTCCTTGCGTCTTCAGCGTAACTGGCGTCTCTAGTGAGTGATAATCACCACGCGAATTCACGCCAGACCGGCGCATAATCATTTCGTGATCTCAATAAGCCACCGCCGAGCGGACGGACATTTGACGATCACTGTTGCGGAAGCAGGGAAAAGAACCTATTCCATGACAACTCAAACAACGAACGCTGAGATCTGCTCCGTCTGTAAGGAGCCGGTAGAAGGAGGCTTTGAGGTCTTCAGGTATTCACGGTTGGGCGTTCCACGCATAGAAGTTGAACCGACTCCCGACACGAATTTCATTGTCTGCGATTGGTGCAATAAGACGGTCTGTTTTCGTTGCTCTGATCATCCAGACTCCGGATTTTGCAACGACTGTTATCGGATCATGTCCGTATCAATCGACGACGACCAAGAGAATAACCGTGCGCTAACCACTACAACCATGGACCAAGAACCGAAGATCATTTACGAAGAACCGGAAGGTTCGGAGATTTCGGCGCAAGACCGAGCGAAGCTGGTACTCAAACTCATCAAGCATCGCGAAGTTGATATTGCCGATTTTCAGGGTCGCATTGAGACCTTGACTGACAAACTGCATGAAGTGGTAAACGAATTCGGCGGCTATATGGGAGACATCGACGCGGCCATCATGGACGTGATGAACGCGACTTCGCTTCCAGGAGCAACCGAATCCGCTGATCAATTCAGCAAAAACAATTAACTAATCACACAATCATGAACACTGAACATATCACCGACGAACAGCGCAAAGCATTTGCGGATCTCATCCGCGAGGCCGAGCGTCGATTCGAGAAAGACTTTGACGGGTATTTTGATTCGATCAAGCGCGATCTTGCGCCCAGGGCCGAAGCCCGTTCCCGCACGCGTAATCTCTTTGAAGCCGTCCGGTCGATGCGCACTAAGCTCTCCGATGCACTCGGGCAATTGAGGAGCATGGGCTATCACGTGGACGATGGCATGATCGCCATTGACTACGAACCGCAGGACAATGGAAAAGCCGAGTTGGAATCGATCCAACAGGAAGCGATCGAACAGCGCAATGTGAAACGCATGAAGTTCCGCAAAGCCCTCTTTGACGTGCTCTCTGCGCAAACGGTCGATGAGGCACGTACGTTAGTTGAGAAAGTCATCGGGTAATTAACCCTTTTCCCTGCGACGCACAAAGGAGATTGAATGACCACATTCGAACAAGTTGCCCAGCTCAAGCAGCAGGCGGTTGAACTTTTACTCAGCGAGCGCGAGCGGATCGACGCCGAGCTTGCCATTTTACAAGTAGAAAAAACCCCCGCGCAAAAACGTAGGGGCAGACCATTGAAGGTCATAGAGTCCGACCAGCTTTCCCGGACTTATAGTTCCGAATCAGCTCCGTTATGACAGCCCGGAGAACTCGTTTGCGCCAGTCTAAATCGCTCTCACCGTCCCGGCGCGGCCATAGCTCATCGAACCATACTCTGACCTTCTCGGTGTACTTGACGCTATCACCCGAACCGTTAGACTCTGGATAGGTCTTTTGTGGTTCGGTTTTCGGTTTTTCTTTCGACGCCTCGGCTATGTGCTGGGGCGTTTCATTTTGTACCCCGTACCAGTCGGCCAGTTTTTGCGCCGCGTCTTTCTCCCGGCAGCCTTCCATCAGCGCGACGAAGTTGATGACATCCCCGCCGCGCTTGCCGCCGTTGTTCGCGTTGCAGGAATCAGAGAAACAGCGGAAGTAATTACCCGCCAGGTTGATCGAAAAGCTTTTCGTGTTATCTCCCTTTTTGTGGCTCGGGAGCGGACACGCGCATACCGCGTAATCGCCCTTGAAGCGTAATGCGATCTTATAGCGCGCGAGAACATCAGTGAGTTTGATTTCCTTGATGCAATTAAAGTCGAGCATATCGCCCTCCTCAGTTGTCTTTCGGTGAATGCAGAAACTTCAAGACGTGGAATGCCACAACGTGAACTTTCCACGTGACCTTTCGACAGCGAAGACAAAAATATGGGAGGAAAGGGCTGTTGGAAATGACCTCTCCTCCACATTCAAAATGGATCACTTCTCGTCCTTCTGTTCGCGGACTTGCATTTGCAGGTTCGGGAACAGGTCGAGCTTCAGGTTGAGCGAGCCGTCCCGATTGACGAACGCGACGCCGGCTCGGTGCCAATACTTTTTGTCGCCTTCCTCTTGGATGACGTACACGATGTTCGGCTTTGCCATAACGAGCTGTCCTTTCAAGCAGCTCCCCTAACGTCACCGGCTCCAGCACGACGTTCACATCAGCGATGGTCGGCCGTGGCTTCAAAGCCCTCGGTCACACCCAGTGGTATCGCGTCGCGACCTATTCGTCCACGACCGCTATCACGATCACCGACGACCTGAACGAAGTCACCCAGTACACGGGCGGCGTGATCGGTGCAGGCGCGACCTACGCGATCGAAGCGGTAACCCCGCTCGCGATCACGAAGTCGAACCTGCTCGTCACCATGCTCCAGCTTCGCCAGATGCTCGACGCAAACGAGGTTCCGGAAGATGAGCGCAATCTTGTGCTCCCGACCGAAATCGCAGACGCTATCCCGCAGGCGACTGGTGTCGTGCTGAACGTCCCCGCAGCTTACGAGGAATTGGTGAAGAAAGGCTTCATCACCATGCTCGCAGGCTTCAAGGTCTTCAGCTCGGCCCGTCTCACCGGAGACAACACGAACGGCTATCACGCACTCGCCATCCAGAAGAACTGGAAGACGTTTGCGGACAAAGTTCTTGAAGCGGAAATTGAAGAGCAGCTCATTGGTAACTTCGGTGCAGCGTACAAAGACCTTTACGTCTATGGCGCTGTCACGAAGGACAACCGCCGCAAGTTCGCGGCAGAACTGTTCTGCACCGGCTCCTGGACCTAGTCACTAGCACTCCAATCCCCGCCCTAAACAAGCGGGGATTGGAGTAAAGGTCGCAATCAATCAATCTATTCAAATGGCACGAACAAAATCAATCAACTTCCCGAACATGGAGACCGAACTCTCTGGATTATTCGACAAGTTGCAGCGTGCAACAGTGAACGCTCTGCTCGTCACCGGAGGTCTCGCCATCCATGGATCTACATCGGCGCTCGCGAAGTTCGCGAACACGATCTATTTCATGATCGACGGCCAGGTCTATTCCAAGACCACGGCTGACTGCGCGGCCCTCGCCGGCACCGTCACAAACGCCAAGTTCAATGTCTTTGTGTTCTCCGTCAATGCCGCAGGCACGCTTGCGACGCAGATGGGAACCGAGGCAGCGACTCTCGGCGCGGTTGTCTTCCCTTCGGTCGCTGATGGCTACGTAGCAATCGGCTTCGTCATCGTGAATCCCACCGGCACTGGTAACTTTGTTGGCGGCTCCACGAATCTCGACGATGCGACCGTCGTTCCGAACGCAGCGTACGTCAACACCGTTGGCGAGTTCTTCCCGCAGTACGCGACACTCTAGTCGCACTTCATCCGTTCCTGCCTTCGGGCAGGACGGGTGATGCCCCTCAATTACTCCACCATGAATACGCAAACCGGACAGCAGTTCACGTTCGAGGCAACGATCATTCGCGCCAACGGCAAGCGCGAAGATCTCGGCGTGATCGTCGGCGGCAATCGGATTCAAAAGGTCGTCTCATACATAAAAATCAAACTAAGCAATCTCAAACAATGGCTACGGTCCTTACAAACACAGGGCGGGCAAAACTCATAGCGAATACCAATACGGCAGTCACCACTCCGTATGTTGGTTGGGGAACTGGCGCAGGAACGTCAGGCGTGACTGACACGACTCTCTTTACCGAGGTCACCGCAGAGCGCGCGGCATCGACTCAGACGATCGTCACAACGACCGTCACGAACGACACTTTGCAGAACGTCTCAACCCTCACGTCCGTCTCCGGCGAGACGATAACGAACGCCGGACTCTTCGACGCTTCCTCGACGGGCAACCTCTACGTCAAAGGCGACTTCACTGGAGTTGTTCTCGCGGCAGGCGACAAGATTCAGTTCACGATCAAGTTACAGCAGACATGATGACGCAGGGGCGGAATCATCTGCCCCTCTTTGAATAAAGAACATGGCACTTACCGATAATATAGCTGCATATTGGAAGTTTGATGAAAATACGGGTACTACCGTTAGCGATGCAACGGGTAATGGAAACACCGGGACGTTCGCTGGTTCGGGAACAAAATGGGGAACTGGAATTATAGGCAGCGCTGGTAATTTCTTAAAAACAGACACTACCCCCGAAACAGTTGCTCTTTCCGCAAACCCCACCTCTGTCGTAGACAATTTTACGGTCGCGGGATGGATCAAGCCGGTTATTCCTCAAGCTACGGACAACGGATTTATTTTTTACAACGGCGATGACTCTGCGGGGTGGGGGCTTGGCGTTGGCGCAAACTATGGGGGTGGTGGAAGTAAATTGATTGGTCTTTTTGGGTCGGTTGCTTGGGAAGACCCAAGCATCACGCTGTCAAATGGCGTATGGGTTCACGTTGCGATGATAAGGCGTTCGGGAACTTTATACTTTTACAAAAATGGGGTTCAAACGACTGGTGCTACTAATACTCCTGCGAGTCCGTACTCTGGTGTAGCGAGTGTAGGATATGAAACTGACTCTAACCACACCACAAAGTTTCGTGCATTCAGTGGACTCATAGATGAGCTTGGTGTTTGGAGCAGAGCGCTTACTAGCACCGAAATAACGCAACTATACAACGGCGGGGCGGGTCTTCAATATCCTTTTTCTTCCTCGACCACCTACAATCAGGCCATCACGCAATCAGCAACAGGTTCTATATCACTCGTTAGACAGTCAAGCTACTTTAGAGCGATTGCGCAATCCGTGACGAGCGTCATATCCCTCTCAAAGGCAAAGACAAAGGTTCTTGGTATAACGATTGCCGCTACCGCGAGTGTTGCTCTTTCCCGCCTCAAGACGGCTTATAGGACGCTCACACAATCAGCCGCTTCAGTGGTCTCCCTTTCAAGACTCCTTTCCGCATATCGGGCATTCTCCGTCACAGCAACCGCATCTGTCACGCTGGCGAAGGGATTATTGAAAACCGTCTCACTTGCTGTATCCGCACTAGCCAGCGTCACTCTGACACGGAATATGGCATCTTTCTCCGCAACATCATACGGTTCGGTATATGACCAAGGAACGCCCTGGGCGACTATTCATGCTGCTAGCGCTGGTACGGAAAGAAGCGCGCCTGCATACGTACAATCAGCATGGAATGGAACCAATTACTTCATTGAACGTGGATTTTTGGTGTTCGATACGTCTTCACTGGGGTCGGGTGTTTACATCGCCGCCGCCACGCTAACGCTTACCGGTGCGGCTATTTCAAGCGGGGGAACGAATACCGAGGCTTACAACATCTATTCCAGCACTGGAGGAACGACGGTCTCTGGTACGGATTTTAATAAAGGGGGTACAATTGCGTTTTCAACCGCGATCGGACAGACTTCGCTCGCCGCATCGGGTGTTTTCACATGGACACTCAATTCTTCGGGGATAGCGCAAATAAGTAAAACGGGCAATACGTTCTTTTCCGTCCGTGAGGCGACATATGATATAGGAAATGGCGCACCAGCGGAGGCAAATTATTGGGGATTCAATACTCCAGTCCTCAAGGTTACCTATTCAACCCCTATCACCTACACGCAGAACATCACCCAATTGGCAGCCGCAACTGCGTCCATTTCAAAGAATTGGATTAAGGCCGTCGCCATCAGCGTCACGGCGACCATATCAGTTTCTCTCGCGCGCCTCAAGATAGCATATAGGACACTCACGCAATCGGCCACTTCAGTGGTCTCCCTTGCAAAACAAGCGACGTTTTACCGCACCATCACCAAATCAGCAACCGCAGTCGTTTCGCTCGCGAAGGGGCTTCTCAAGTTCGCAACTCTGACTATCTCCGCAACGGCGAGTGCGACCATGACGGCTAGCCGATTGTTCCTTAAAGCCATCACACAATCTGCTACCGCCATAGTGACGCTCGCTAAAGGGCGGCTGTCATTTAAAACTCTGACCCAGTCAGTAAGCGCAGTCGTCTCGCTTTCAAAAGCGGGAATGCACAATGTCACCTTGGCCGTCACCGCCGCGATCTCCGTCACACTCAGCAAGGGCAGACTTCTTCTCCGAGCCATCATACAGAGCGCTACAAGTGCCGTTTCACTTTCCAAACAACGCACCTTCGTTCGTACACTTGCCGTTTCCGCGATCGCTCGAATCAAACTATTTATAAACGGTCTTCAGTCCGTGTTCGCAAGCCGGTTCACCCATCAGGGAACTTCCTATTCCGGCAAGTACACCCCGCAAGGAACGACCTATTCCGATAAATACGAAAAACAGAACACCGACTATACGGACAAATACCAATGAAATGGAAGACGTTAATATAACCATCGCCCATATGCAAGACGACATCAAACACACTTCGGAGGCGGTTGATCGGGTTGAGATCAAACTCGACACATTCATTAAGGCGTCTCAGGAGCATTTCGCCGCAAAGTGGACGGAGACCGCGATTAAGTGGTTCCTCTTTACGTTGGCGGGTCTGATTATCACCTACCTTTTCTTCCGCGTCGTCGGAATCAACATAACGTCATTCAATCTCAAATAACATGGCACTTCGCGTCGTCCCATTTGGAGCTTTTGACGGATTCTCGGATCTCCCGATTCTCGGGACGAATTTCTATTCCCAAGGATTCATTCCTTCCAAGTTTGGCATTGCCACGATGTATTCAATGGTTGATAAGGCGAACAGCACCACCTTCAGCACGTTGGGAGAGGTGCGGCATCAAGCCGTCCTGAACAATTATCTCTACCTCCAGGACAATTCCGGCCAGATATGGAAGGAGACAACGCCCGGCGCGTACGACTTCACGAACGTCCATTCTCCGGGAGGCTTCGGATCGGGCATGATGGCAGACCAGTATGGAAATCTTTTCTATTCCTGCGGAACCTCAAACAACCACCTCGGCAAATACGACGGCACGACATGGAACGACACCTTCCAAAGCCTCGACGGCGGGAATCATCCGATGACGTGGTACGAAGACCTCATTCTTATCGCGAACAATAACAAAGTCGCCTGCGTTTTCAGCGACGGGACCTATAGTGATAATGCGTTCACGCTTCCTTCCAATATGACAATCGCCTCAATTAAGGCCGGTCCGACGGGGATTCTCATCGGAGCAAATCTCTACAATCAAGGTGCGATCATCTTATGGGATGGAAACTCCCTTCGCTCGAAAGTGCCGTGGAAATGGACGCCCGGACAAATACTCGCCATCGCAACCTACGGTGAAAACTGGGTCGTGAAGACACAACGTCAAGTCCTCGTCACGAATGGAACAACTGTGAGCGAATTGTTTGGGGTCTTTGATGACCTGCTTTCGTTCAACAATTACGACAATACTTGGGTGCTTCCCCAACAGATGCTTCTCGTGAACGATATGCTCGTCTTTACCATCACGACCACTTCCGGCAATACGAAGCAATATGGAAAGATGAAGCCGGGTGTCTATCTGTATATGATCGCGCGAAAGGCATGGGCGTACATCCCCGTTCCTACGGGTGAAACCTATAACCTTTTCGTCTACTCGGTATTTCTCGACTCATCATACAATCGCATCACGATAGGGTATACGGCGGGAGGTGTGAATCATGTCGCCGCGCTCGTCGCGCAACCTCCCTCAACCGCGATGTTCGTTTCCGAAGAGTTGGGACTTGGGAGAATCAAATACCAACGTCTCTATTTCGGGCCGACCGATAAGACCGTTGAAGCCGTGGTTTTGAACTTGGGGATTTTAAACTCCATCACCGATGCCCCGGCAATCAGTTTCAATGTCTCGCTCTCAATCTATAATTTCAAGCGCCAGCTTTGGGGACACATCACGACGAGCAACGCCTCCACTGCCTACAACCAACTCGTCGTGGACGCGACCGCATCTGGAGCGTATGACGCGCAGGTGGGAGATGAAGTGACTATTCTTGAAGGCAACAATGCCGGATTCGTCGCGCACATCACCGCGATTGCGAATGAAGGATTAAGCCATGAAACATGGACGCTTGACCGCTCAACCACGAACTACACCGCTTACGGGCTTGCCGTCCAGGTACAGCCGTTCGTGCTTGTGAAGCGCCAGACCATCACCAATCTCGCGCAGCTCAAAAATATCTTCTTCAGTGTGAACAGCATCAAGGGCAAACAATTCCTTATCAAGGTTGTATTTGATGGCATCGCCGCGAATCTCGGACTCGAACTCCTCACGTCGTACTGGGTGTTCAATGATCTCGGCTATAACCAAACATGACGGAACCCGAATTCTCAGCGGCACTTTCAAACGGTGCCATCAAATCAGAAGATTCAGCCGCCACCGAACCCGAGGGAGGTGCGCCCACTCCTGTCACGCAAAGCTATTCTCTCGCACAGTTCGTCCCTGTCCTGCTTCAGCTCCAAAGCACTCAGCAGTACCTTTCGGCCGCTCCTACCGCCGTCCCCCAGACCTTTCAGGAACAGATCCAATTCGTCTACACGGGTGGCGTGTATTATCTCTACCTCTACATCAATAACCAGTGGAACAGCATCGCGCTCTCCGCACCATCAATGGTGTTCGGCACTTCGGGACGTTTAGGCGGCGGCGGAGTGGTGACCGTGACCAACTCGGCGATAACCACTTCTTCTGTTATTATCTTTTCTCGCAATTTTGCTGGGGGAACACTGGGAGAGATAAACATCTTTTCCCAGTCCGCCGGAAGTGTGACGTTCTCAAGCAGCAGTTCCACCGACACCTCAAGCTTGAACTATCTCATCCTTAATCACTGATTCTATGCACACCTAGACATTGAATATGAAACCTCTACACTTAAATTAACCCACCACAATGATCCTTTCAGAATCAGAAATCGCGCTTTGCCGAGAACTAAATACCAGCGTTACGGACGTACTCGACGGGACGAACCAGCTCTTTTCCCAGGCTGACATCGACGGGTATATTAACAACGCCGCCAAGCGCGCGTGGGATTACAAACCTTGGACGTTCACCGAGAAGACCTATAAGTTCACACTCACGAGCGACATGATCACGGCGGGATATGTGGACTACCCGAATACCTTTGAGGACGAAAGCGCGTTCCGATTTGAGGTTCCCGCGATCAACCAGGGAACGGCAGAGTTCAAGAAGGTCCTCTTTGCAGACTTCCAGAAGTTTCTTGCCGACTATCCGAACGACACCTCGAACATCTGGACGGAGCATGAACGGTTCATTTTCTTCAACCCCTCTGCGGTGTCAGTCGGGCAGGAAGTGGACATCTCCGGCAAGCTCCGCGCGCCGACCTTAGTCAATTCCACCGACCTCCTTCCTTTCTCTCCGTCAACAGACAACCAGGAGAACTCCGGCAACTCTGCGATCATTCTTCTCGCCTACTCCGAAGCATTGGCAAGCGACAAGAAGAACAACACCGCAGGGGCCAAAGACCAAGAGGCGCGGGGAATGATGCTTCTTGACAACGTGTGGAAGCCCATCGGCGAACGTCGCGCGGAGAAGGGTTCTCAGAACCGCCCATTTTTCAACAGTATTGACCTGTTCAACAATAATCGTTCAATGAACAACGAAAGCCCGATAGGAAACTTCAACCTCTAATATGAACCCAACCGCCATTCCTACAGCTCCCACAGCCCCGGTAGTCAATCTCCCGAACGGAAATACTTCAGCCGATCCGCAGACCGGCATCACCGCGAACCAATACGCCCTTGCGCCAGGCGAAAGCATCGATGCATACAACACCCGCATCGCGGGGCTTCGTTCCGCAGCCGGAATGCCGGACACAAGCGCCGCACCGACTGATGTCCAAACTGCCGAAGACCAAGTAGCCCAATCTCTGGGATACAAGTCGTATAGCGATGCGGTTGGAACCCTAACTGCCGCGCCGACACAATCTGAAAGCGATCTCTACAACTCAGCATATTCAGCCGCCGGGCTTGACCAGCTTCAAAACACGATCACCGGAAGGCAGAATGACCTCGCAAAAGCCCAAGGCGACATCAACGACAACCCGTGGCTCGACGAATCTTCGCGCGTGGGAAGGAATAACACCGTGACCACACTTGCGAATGCCGACATCAAGAACTATCAGACCGAATATGCCAACAAACTGAAAGAGGTCACGGATCTCGTCACGCGCGAAACGGCGGACAATACTCAGAACACCGCCGCGAACAAAGCCAAACTTGCCGCTCTCGAAGCACAGGCAAAACAACTTGCCACAGAAGCAGCGACAGCAACGAAAACCGCAGCCGCAGCGCCCAAGACTATCAAGGGAAGCACGACCGGCGCGACCTATCAATGGGACCCGACCACTCAGACATTTAAAGCGATTATCCCAGCAAGTCCGAAAGCTCCTTCAGCCACTTCCACTCCTGACCCAACGACAGGTTTAACAAAGGCTGAACAGACTCGTGTAAATTCCTTCCAGTCTGACCTTTCAAATCCGAAGACGATAAACGGTACCGCAACCACTCCAGCCGAAACAAGAGAACAATTCATTCTTCAGCTTCAAACGAAATATCCAGACATCAATCCTGACCAAATATCACAGTCTGTCTATAAGGCTTATCCCGACACAGGGACATCAAAGTCCAGTTCTAGCAAACCGTGGTACTACTTCGGCTTATGATGACCACTCATGATAAATCTTCCCGGATTCTCAACGACCAATAGTCAATCGCAAGGTGGTGCTTCTCCCGCGCCGTCTTCTGGCGGCTCTGGCAAATACATAAATCTTCCGGGATTCTCAAGTCCGACCGCAGCCCCTACCGCCCCCGCCCTTGCCCCTATAAGCCCCGTAGCGCCGTCTTTACCCATTGTCCCGGTGACTGCGCCTTCCGGCGCGCCAAGCACCTCTCTTCCCGCTTCAGCCTTTAGCGGTTCTCTCGGCGACGGATATGGAGCTTCAAACATCACCGACCCTGCATCAGGAAAACCTCTTTTGACATACGAGAATCCCCAGGCGAAGGCCAGTCAGCTTTTGAGCGACCGCGTCGCGCCGACATTCGACCCGACGAAACCGCAGAAAATTGACCCGGCAACATTACAGGATCCACGCATGAAAGAGTCAGTGAGCCAGGGAATCAAGAGCGCAATCGGAGGAACAGCATACGAGGAGCTCGACCACATCATGCCACTCGAACTCGGCGGATCGAACAATAAGACGAATCTTCGTCTTGAACCCGCACAGAATCCAAACCAGAAATATGGCGGTTCAAATCCGACGAACACCGATGGCCTTGAGAACTCCATCGCACAAGCAGTTCACAACGGCAACATCTCTCTCGTGGACGGATGGAAGCAAATGGCACAAGCAAAGGGCATCACGCTTCCCGAACAAGGCGGCGCAGTACCCAACCTTGGACAGCCAGGCATTCAGCCCAACACTCAGCCGAACGAGCAACCAAAACCCTCGATCCTCGACAACGCAGCATCGTTCATTAGAAATGCCTTCACTCCCGCAACCGAGAACAAAGTCTTCAATGCGCTCGGGGGAAATGCGATTATCCATCCGGTTCAAACTTTGAACTCCATCGTCAGCAACGCGAAGCAGGGAATCGATACCAACCTTAAGAATCTCGCTTCAAGCGCTCAGTCTGTCATTGCTCCAAACCAATCCCTTTCGCAACGGACTGCCAGCGTGCTTAATTTTCTGACATCGGCCGCTTCCACCGCATTATTGCCGGTTTCAGAGCCGTTCAGTATTGCCTCACAGCTTCCAATCATCAAACCCGCCGCCGACCTCACGGGAATCGTATTTGATAAGGCCGGACAGGTCGGAGGGTTCACCGCCGACAAATTGCTTTCTGCGCTTCCAATCTCCCAACAGGCAAAAGATAATCTTGCTTCATCGGTTCATAATGTCGGGACGCTTGCCGGCCAGATCGTGCTTGGAGGATATATTTACGGGAAAGTGACTGGTGCGATGGACGCGAAAGGCGAAATCAGCCCGACACAGGAAAAAGCCATCATTGAAGATGTACAAAGCAAAGCCGACGAAGTGAATAAAGCTCCAGTCCCCGACACAGCAAAGACCGCTCCACCCGCCGCGCCAATCAAAGACATCATCGCGAGTGAAAAGCCGACGGAACCGCCAGCCGCAACGCCCACCGAACCTATCGCGCCAGTAGAACAACCTGCCAAGGTTGAATCCGCGCCGGTAAAAGTCTCCCGCGCGCAACTTCCCGTCGGGACCGGAGAAACGAAAACAAGCGGTCTCGAAACGAGAATGAAAGCGTCGCTCGACAATCTCTCGGAATCCGACAGAGCGAACATCTCGAACTATAAGCAGATGAACAATGCCGAGCAGCTCAAGGCAGCGGCGGATTATGTTTCAAAGAATCCCGACGAGGCGCTTGAAGTATTGAAGGGAAATAAGCCAGCGCCGAAAGGATTACTCATGAACTCCATCTATCTTGCCTTGCAGGAATCAGGGAAGGGCGACCTCGACCTTGCGACAAAGCTTGCGTCGCTCCATTCCACGCGCGCCGGCCAGGAGATCCAGATTCTCCGCAATGCCGACCCGTTCAGCCCGGACAACTATATCCGCGAGATTCAAAACTCAAAGATCGAATCGCTCGGCCGAGAACGCGTCAAGACGATGATGGACAAGGAGGTCACATCGAACGCACCCAAATTGGATAGCGCCATTAAATCTGGAAGAGCCTATACAAAGATGACGCTTGATGATTTCATTAACCATATAACCTGCTGATGATCTGTCTTCCAAAACCAGTTTCAGACACCTTACTCAAAGCGATCAAATCGCGTGAGCTTGATTTGCGGAAAATATCTGAGATGGATTCGCCATCCCGCCGCCAAGTATTTTCTGACATTGTGGGAAAGGACAGCGCGGAATCCGTCAACGCACTTTTTGAAAGCAAGCTTGCCCTCAAGAATCAGGAAGCAGGAATGATCAATTTCATCCGGCAGGTAGGAGGGTTACAATCGCCCGTCGCGCGCGATATGGTTTCCCGTATTCAAAAGCTCGACCATATCCTGAACCCCGAAGAGCAAAAGGAGTTCCTTCAGGACTACGCCTCCAAGAAAATCGGCGCTACCGTCACCTCCGAACAGGCCCAGAAGATAAGCGAGCTCGCCAAGACCGCCGCCGACCTCAAGGAAAAGAACCCAAAGATGTCCGGCGTGAGCGACGAGTTCCTCAAGGCGCAAAGTGATCTTAAGGGTTATGTAGAATCGGCGAAAACGAAAACCGTTGGCCAGTCCATCGGCCAGAACCTCGCTATCATCGGCAGAAACAACCTTCTTATGAACCCCGCGACGCCGATCAAGACCGCCGTAAGTTCCGTGATGAATACCGTCATGGATGGATTCACGCGCCGGCTTGCGGTCATGAGCAAGGACACGACCAACCCAGATCTCGTCAAACAAGCGAACAGCGAAGCATGGCAGACGTTTCTCAAGACGGGTGATAATACCGCTTCGATGGAATCCCTCGACGACACCCATGTTTTGAACCGAGGCGAGAATTTCAAGGTCACGAATTCCCAGACCACCGGAGGGAAGATACTGGATACCGCGAGCAAGGTCATCGGTAAGACCGCGCAAATTTCAAACAAGATCGCAATCGACTGGGAACACAATTTCGCCTTCACAAAGTTCTATCAGAAAACATTCTTCGATATGGTGGGCTTGGCATCGGACAAGATCGCTGATACCGAAGGGCTGAAGGGCGATGCGGCAAAGACGCGCGCCGCCGAAGTGTTGAAGGACTCTGCGCGCATCCAACCGAAGACCGCCGAGGGCGCGATGGTGCGCCAGATGGCGCAGGAACAGGCAGCCCGCATTACCTCCACGAACGACACGTTCGCCTCACGTCTCGCCACCGGCGCGAAGAACATGCTCAACAAGGTCATTCCGGGATTCCGGCTTGGCGACTTCATCGAGCCGATGGCGAAGATCCCAGCGAACGTCATCGCAAACGGCATCGACAACGCCGGCGTCGGACTTCCGAAGAGCGTCATGGACATCTACCAAGGAAGGATAAAGATGGCGTCCGACGATCTCCACACGCAATACGAAGGCATGGCACAGTTCGCCAACGGTACACAGCATATTTTGAGGATCGGCGGCACGATAGGCGTTTCGGCGCTCATCGCGAGCCAAATACCTGCTCAAAACTTCCGCTCGGATAATTACGGCAATCACTTCATCAGGATCGGCAATACGTGGATCAATATGGAATACATTGCCGCCATCTCTCCGGCTCTCGCAGGATTCCTCACCGCGAAGCAGAACAAAGGGAACCTTGCGAATGAGGCATATCAATATGGCGCTGGGGCGGCGATGGGATTGCGGAACGTCCCCGGAGCGAACGAGGTCAACGACCTTCTCAATACGGACTTCAAGAAATATGCAACGGACTTCTTTACATCGCGCGGCGAACCCGCGTTCATTCCGAACCTTCTCAAGGGGAATCCGATACAGCATTTACTCTTTGGAGCATCGGGCGTCCAATCCGACGCGCAATATAAAGCCGCGACAGCAGCAAAAGCAAAAGCGACGGCCACTAAGGCCGCCGCTACCCGAAAAGCGAACGCTGCAAAGAAAGCTTCTTCCTAGAACTGAACGTCGTTTCCCGATAGATCCACGATGCTTCCCGCTTGATACGTTACCTTCGTCGGGTTTCCCGTATACCGGAGAATCATCGTCTCGCCAGCTTGGAGCTCATTCTTCGGAAGGTGCGCGTCCCGTCTCACGCAAGGGTCAACAATTCCACCCGAACCAAGATTCGCCATTCCGAGCGAACCCAATCCCGTACAGGTGAACACGCTGAAGGTCTCTCCGTGCGTATCGGTGAACGACGGAGGATATACATATCCCTTTCCGTACATTTCTCCAATCGTGAATCCCGCCAGTGTTCCGTCAACATTAAGATTCACAATTCTCACCGGAACCCCTAATGTGTTCTTCACCGTCACCAATCCTTCATTCTCGCTTGACGTTGCGAACGTCACGGAGATCGATTGCGGAGCGGGAGCGGTCCCTATCTCTTCTGGCATATTGTTCTGCGTTATTGTTTGTGTCACCGGCTCGACGACCGGCGTTGATTGAACTGTCATACTGATCGTCACCGGTGGGACATACGTGCTCGTTGCCACCGTGCTTGACGCCTGCATCTGTGCCAGTTCCTGTTCAAGCAGACTCACTTCTTGCGTGAGCGCTTGAATCAATGCGGCGATTACTATTGCATTTCCCATTTCTTTATAAAGTAGATTTCGACCTTTATTCCTCTCTCACTCTATACCGATGCGGCGGTATTGCAAGCCGAGTTATCCCCAGGCCATTCCTCGACATTTCCCGAAAAGATTACATGATTAAGGGAATGCAAGCCTTCACGAACCTCGGGCATATTCCGTCCCCGCGAGACAAGAGAGATTTCACCCTTGAAAAAGTAAATAAGATTGTCGGTGCGGCGGCGGCCATCCCCGCCTCATACTCAACCGACCTTTCCATCGTTCCCGTTCTTATGCAAGCGCAAGAGCCGTCGTGTGTCGGCCACGCGACCGCCGCAGGAATGATGTACACGGACAGCGGCGCATATTCATACGACTACTCTCCCCGTTTCCTTTATGCGCTCTGCAAGAGGGATGACGGCGTGGCAGGAGACGGAACATATTACCGCCAAGCACTGAAAGAAGCAAAGCAATATGGCGTTTCGGACAACGCTCAGTTCCCGAATGACATTACGCTCGACACTCCCACCTACGCGAACGCGGCGCTCATCCCACAGGCCGCATTTGATGTTGCGAAGAATCGTCTCGTCAAATCATATGTCTCCGTCACCGATCTATCCATCGCCGGACTGAAGCAGGCGATCTATCAAAATAAGGTCGTCCTTCTCGGCGTGAACGTCGGGAATGAATGGTGGACAGCGGCGAACGGAACGACATCATGGGCCGCTGCCGACATTCTTCCGCTCAGACCGCCGGCGACCGTCGTATCCGGACACGCCATCCTCGCATATGGATATGACGAGAACTATATCTATTTCAGGAACTCATGGTCAGCCGAGTGGGGACAGAACGGCAACGGATATTTCGGAGCAAACTATATTCCATTTGTCCGGGAGGCGTGGACGTTCATGGACCTCGCGCCCGAGGTCGTCGCGCAGCTTAAACAGAAGATCTCAATTCTCACGCAGATCGTCGCCCTCTATCAGAAGATCCTTTCCCTCATAAAAGGTCGGAACAGCAACACATAATCAAATGAATACAAAACCGTGGTACGCCAGTAAAACCGTGTGGTTCAATGGCGTCACCGTTATCGTCACCGTCGCGACGTTCTTTGGTTGGACTCTCGATCAAGCCTTGTTCACCCAGATCACCACAGCGCTTCTCGCGCTATCCCCGTTCGTGAATCTCATTATCCGCTTCTACACGAAGCAGCCTATCGCATCCCCGGCCGCCCCCACGCAACCCACCGCTTAAATGCAAGCACAAGCCGGAATCATCCTGGCAGACCTACAGTTTCCGAATGATAATCCGGTGCTCTTAAACAATGTTGAGAGATATATGGCATCCCGTCGCTGGCAGTTTCTCGTCTACCTTGGCGACATGTTGGACATGGATGCCATCAGCCATCACGCGATAGAGTCAGGTGAGTTCCGCGCGCTTGAAGGCAAACGGCTAAAGAAGGACTACGAGGCGTTCGAGAAAATCCTCCGCCGTCATAGAAAGATAGTCGGCAAGGATTGTCAGATCTACTATTTTTTCGGCAACCATGAAGAGTGGGCATCGCGCTTCATCGACCATATGCCCACTCTTGAAGGCTTCATCGAACCGGAGAACAATCTCCCCTTTGAGGAACTGAAGATCAAGGTGATTCCGCCGCGCGGAGTGATGAAGATAGGAAAACTCCATTTCATCCACGGTGACATTGACAAGGGCGGCTACGGATCTGTTCATCATGCAAAGAAAGTCGTCGAACTTTACAACCGCAACATCGCTTATGGCGACAAGCACACCGACCAGACCTTCACTAAAGTCTCTCCAGTAGGGCTCGACGAGATGCACGCCGGATACGCCATTCCCTGCCTTGCAAACATCCGCCCGGCATGGAATAGGGACAAACCAACTGCGTGGGTGAATGGGTTCGGAGTGTTCTATATCAGGGACGACGGTGCGTTCAATCTTTACAAGGTAATCTCAGTCAAAAATCAGTTCACTTCCCCCGACGGATATACATGGCAATGATACTCAAAAAGATCACATGGACGGACATAGCGAGCGGCAGTAAATGGATGGATGTCATTGAAGCCGCGAAGTGGGGCAAGGAAAAGTATGACGTTGATTACGTCAGCATCGGATACGTCATTCACAAGACCAAGAGGTTCATCGTGATCGCCGCGACCTACGACTCATCCGACGATTCCTACAACGATATTTCGATGATACCCACCTCGGTCATTAAGCGAATAGAGATTCTTAGAAAGAACTGAACGTCGCGCGCTGGAGATGAAGTAGGTGTTGCTTCGACCCGACACTGATACACCTCCGGCGCGGGGCGCTCATGCAGTCAGGACAAACCAGTCCGGCGCTCCACCAGCAACTTCACAACTGAAAAGGAGAATGTCATGGAAGGTCTCATGGCCCATTGCGGAGCCGAAAAGCTCACGCGCGATCAACTCGTCACCATCCTTCCGCCCGAAGCGACGGACACCTTCAAACCCATCCAACACTCGGTTCTTGTGGACGAAGTTCTCGAAGGACTCGCACGCCGGCAGCTCTCCGTCATCCACGACGAATACGCGGTGTCGGACGACGGTATGAAGCTCTTTGGGATTCTCGACCTCGCCACCTCATCGGATGATTTCCGCTTTTCCATCGGCATCCGCAACGCGAACGACAAGTCTATGCGGTTCGGCATGGTTTCCGGCCTCAAGGTTTTCGTGTGCGACAACATGGCATTTCACGGCGAGTTCTTCGCCATCCAGGCCAAGCACACCAAGAACCTTCAGGTCATGGATTCCATCGCTCTCGGCATCGATAGGATTCAGCGGAACTTCAAACCTCTCACCGAACAGGTGGAACGCTGGAAACAGAATCAGCTCACCGACGACCGGGCAAAGTCCCTCATCTACGATGCGTTCATCGGCGACAAGCTGGATGCTCCCAAGCATCTCGCGCGGCTCGTCGGCGACCACTACTTCAACCCCCAGTATTCCGCCTTTGAACCACGGAACACCTGGAGCTTGCAGAATGCGTTTACCAGCGCATTCAAGGTGCTCGACCCCCTGCCGCAGTTCCGGGCGACCGCATCACTCGGCGAATTCTTTTCTCTCAACTGAGGAGGCCGCATGATGACCCACCACCATCGCAAACCGAAATCTTTGGGCGGCAAGAGGGAACCGCAGAACATCACCCTCCTGCCGCACAAGAAACACCTGGCGTGGCACATGCTCTTCGCCAACTTCCCGCCCGAACGAATCGTGGAAGAGATAAACACCAAATATCTCGACCCTGATTATCACCTTGTGGTCCAAAGGAGATGACATGCTCATCGAGGGAATCACCTATTGCGACTGTTGCTATGGGGCGATCTTCCCTGAAGAAGTCGCCCCGGTCAGAATAGAAGTTGATGGTGAACTCCATCAGTACCACTTCCATAACCGGCATCCAGAGGATTGCCTCGCGATCCAACTTGAAAGCCTCAAACAGCACTTCGCCGCCCAGAATCAATAAATGGGCGGCTTTTATTAACTGACTTTATTCCATTTCTTATAGAGAAAATAAAACGGATTAAACGGCTTACAATAAACGCATTAGTTCAGGGGGCAGCCGTTGGGTATCAATCTTCTACCGCAAGAGATCCGCGACACCTATCAGATTGAAGAACGCCATCACGCCTGCGCTATTTTGAAGACTGATTTTCGGGACCACTGGAACGACTTGATCGCCGTGCTCACCGAATTTTCCCTAAAGAGAAGCCATATCTTAAAACCCGGCGGTAGAAAATCGCCCATCTCTCAATCCATTGACGATCTTTTCTATGGCCGAGGCTGGGTCGAAAAGAGTTTCGAGATCAGCGTCACGGCGGACGGAATTCAAACGCTTGCACCGACCCATCACGTTGACTACTACAAGGACCGCGTTGCCATTGAAACCGAATGGAACAACAAAGACCCATTCTTTGACCGCGACCTTACGTCGTTCCGTCTGCTGTTTGACTTGAATGTTCTCAGTGTGGGAATCATCATCACGAGAGCCGATGAGCTTCAGGAGTTGTTCATTGAAGTCGGAAAGAAGACCGCCGCCGGCCAGTCAACCACACACATGTCAAAGCTCATTCCGAAAATGAACAACAACGCGCCCGGAGGTTGTCCGGTTCTCGCGTTCGGGATTACCAAGAAGAAATATGACCCAAAGGCTTAATCGGCAGCGACGCTTTGTGAATGGTTTGAATAGGTCTTCCAGGTTGGCGTATAGGACTCGTCAGCCTGATTTCCCCATATCGTCCATCCCTTCCGCTCGCCTCGCGCGAAGAGTTCAATGAACGGTCCCGGACTGCACGCTTCAATGATCTTGTACTGTTCGTCCGGCTTGCGGGAGTGCTCCCGTTTCCGACTGGACAGGTAATTGACCTGCGTTCGTCCCGGCTTCAGCGTCCGGGCATCTGGTCCTCGCACTCCGAACAAGATGAGTTCCGTCACGTTGCGGAAATAAAATCCCACGCCGCGACCGTCCGAACCACCGTCTTTGCGGATTTTGTGCCATACCAGATTGCTTTTGTACTTGAATCCCCACGCCTTCATCACTTCAATCCCTTCCGGGAGAAGCGCGTTTGGACACCAGAGATAGAGATGTGAGGTGGGAGCGGCGATCTTTGCAACGGGCATCGCCTTGATGTCGTCCAGCTTCAGCGTCCCATATCGTGCTAGTCGCTTATGTTCGGGCGCAATCTTCCCCGTCCGGTTCTGGAACTGCCAGGGAGGATCAACGAGAATCGTCTTAAACCGTTTCGCGCCAACAAAATCCAGCAGATCATCACCCGGCGCGGTGTTCACGAATTCTCTCGCCTTTTTCAAGTTCCCTCCGACACACCATCCTCGCATTTTCTTCGCCCTCCGGCAATTGACGTTGTGTATAACCGGGTTGAAACTTCGCTCAACGGGTGTGGACAGCCGTCCTTGCAATTCCCGGCAGCTTTGGCAGACTTAAATGGTCGCCAAATCAATCCTCCGGCATTAAATTGACCGGATGCCCAACAGGGCGGAGCGGTAGTGACAGGACACGCTCACAACTTTGAAAACACTATGCATCGCCGCACTCATATTTTCCCTGTTTTTAGTCCCAGTAGCCCGATATAACGTCATTCCCCACGTTCTGGCAGAAAACCCCGCCACGGTCACTACAGCCTCAACGCCGAGGGTTTACAGTCAAGCCGAGATAGACGAAATGACCGCTAGAACGGTTAACCCTTATATTTTACGAAAACTCATCAAATGCGAGAGCGAAAATACGAACATAGCGAGGATGGACTCGAACCACCAGATCAGCTTCGGGATTTTACAATTCAACGGGACCTCGACGTGGGCGGACTTCGCTCCCCGTGCTGGTGTCATCCATTCAACCCCGATGAATCCCATGAGTGCAATCAAAGTCGCCGATTGGATGATAAGTAATGGATTTTTGGGAAGGTGGACGTGCGCCCGCATCCAAAACCTTCTGTAATGAATTGCCCCATCCAACGGCTCATCTACTAGGCGTGTTTATGAGGCCGCGCCCAGGTCGAACTGACCGAGATTTTATTCAAAGCTAAAAGACGTCTTTTACACGGCTTGAACCCTTAAATAAGGCGGCCGTTTTTTCTTGCCATTGGAGTTCCGCGCAACTCGCCTCCCTAGTCTCATCGATGTGATACACTATACTCGGTCATATAGGACGACGCGCTAGACGCGCGCACTCCCAGACCCAAATCAGATTCTCGAAATCTAAGATTTACCCAAGTGATTTACCCAGCTTTTCCCACGCAAGGCCCACTCGTTTTTCTCACGAATTGACGAGTGACGTAACTCTATAGCCCGCCTGGCAGGGCATCGTTTTACCGGACGAAAACATCATCTTCTCTCGGCCAGGAGAGTAGGAGATACCGTTGGCATCGCAAACACGCCCATTTTCTACGTCCTCAAAGGGGCGTCGGAAGAAACTCGATCCCCATAAAATCGTCGGCCAAATTGTCATCTATGGACTCGCCGCAGACAGCGCAATCCGTTTTTGCGAGTGGCTATTCCATGATCTTTTCCACTGACACTTTTGCCTTTTGTTCGCCTATAATCCTTACATGGGCGAGATGAAGCGGGCGAACGCTTACGAGGAGCAACGCCGGATGACAGACCGGTTCGCCTCGACACTTGCGATCTCCGCATCCATCATTGCGGCGGTTCGGCTCGCGCGCGATGAGAATATCAGCCGCCCATCACCCAGGCTCACTTCGGTCATTGCCGATAGCGTGGGGTTGGCACGTATGATCCTCGAAAGAATAATCAGGTGAACATGATCACTGATCCGATTCAAGTCACCGTTCTGGCGCCCCCGGACAAGTTCTTGGGGCTGACGAGTACCGCCTGGGCGGCGATCTCGTCTTTCTTAGCGGCCATCACGACCGTCGCACTTCTCATCTTCAACTGGCGATACGTTCATTGGACTCACAAGCTCAGTGATTCAGCCGCAGAACAATCAGTCGTCGCGCGGGCCAGTCTCAAGAAACTCGAAGAACAGATTCACTCTGATCTCGCCACCCAGCGTCATGCCGCCATTGCGGTCTTACGAGAAGCCGTTAATCACGTCCAGTTTTGGGCTGCGCATTTTCGAACGGAAACTCGTTCAGAGACAGATGCTATCCAATTAATTCCAGATGATTGGAACAACCTTGTTGCATATGTATCCCGTCGACTTCCTGATTCCGCTTCGCTCGCCGCCAAGGCATCTCAGGGTTTGCGCAATGTTGAAGGGACACTCAACAGATTGGTAAGGACCCCGTATAACCAAAGAGGACCGAACGGCAGTCTTGGAGCTGGCTTCGATAGCTTAGGGACAAATATGGACAATGTGAGGAAATTGCTCGACGAAATTAGCGTCGTACTCGCGAAGGACGTTATCCACACCCCCTCAATTCAGGCCCCTTGACCTTTTTCATGGATCCTTCATGATGAAGAGGTCCTGAAAGGGACGGCGTGTTACCGGACAACATCAACAACCTTTTGGGTTGTTCGGGAGGAGTAGGTTTCCAGCGAAAGCTAGATCCTGCTATCAGCTCTTATAAGGCTGAGAACCTCACGAACACGCCAAAGGGTTTTTTATTTCCGCATCCTACGCGGCATCGCTGGAAGGGAAACTGACTCGGGCGATGTAAAAGAGTGGCGCGGCTTCTACGACTTCCCCGCGCGCCGGAGTAGTTCTTTGAATCGGGGGGAAGCTATAGCACTGACGACTTTATAAATCGTTGGCAGTACATCCCCCGACTCAGAGAATTACTTTTAAGCTGAGCCATCGCAAACATCTATACCGAACATATAGGAATTGCGACCGAACCGACCGATCTAAAAATGACCGGCGGGGAAGTCGCTTATCAACCCGAACATTAAGGAAATGAAGAAAGAGAAGGAAAAAGAATTGAATGAGATGGTCCGGCGGATCTCCAAAGATTTTCGCGCGAAGTTCGAAAAGGGAGCGCGAGAGCACGCCGGCAAGTCTGATGATTTTGAAAAATTGTCGCCACTCGAACTGCTTTACGAATCCCTCGCCGAAAAATACGACGATCTCGCGTACACATTAAAGGCCATCAAATTATTAGAGGCTTCCTTGAAAACTGGGAAGGATTCCCCGCTCACTCCGGAAGAGCGACGCTAATCCCTCTCAGCTTTCAGCGAAATCCCATGTCGCCTTCACGGCGGTATTAACAGACTCTTGTCTGCTGGAGATCCACTGAGAATAATGCTTCTCAACGATCCTCGGACTGTTTCCCAAAATCGCCGCGACCTCTGACACCGGGACGCCCTTGGAGAGCAGTGTCGTGGCGAACGTATGCCGCCAGCGGTGCGCATGGATATGTACCCCGGCGATCGCACCGAGCCTTCGGAGTGTCCGCTGCCAGTCTCCGACACAGGACTTCGGATTACCTTCTCCGGACCAGAATAGATATTCTTCCCCGCGCATTTTTGATAGCGCTTCAACCATCTCCGGATGGACAGGAAGTTGGACTGGTTTGCCGTTCTTATGCGTCCGCACGGTGATGTAATGCTCGTCCACCGCGCTCCGCTTCAACTGGACGACATCACGGATACGAAGCCCGGTCCACCGAAGAACGGAAATGAACGCCTTAATTCTCTCCCTGTTCTCTTCACCGTAGATGCCTTTAATCGGGAACAGTGGAATCGCCCAGGTGATCTTTTCAAGCTCGTCATTGTCATACGGCTTTTTCTCTATCGCAGTTTCTTTCGGAGGGCGCAGCCCCTTCGCCGGATTATCCGTGAGCCATTTTCGATTCTCGCAGAACCGGAAAAACGACTTGAGCCGCTCCAGTTTCTTTGCGGCGGTCGATGCCTTTAATTCCCACTTCTCACGGATCTTCGCAATATAGTCGGCGGTTAATGAATCAATCCGGCAATCCGGCAATTCTGCGCCCAACAAACGAAACTTTGCGATCGTATCAGGCGACAGGCCGCGCGCTTCCATGTCCGAGATAAAGCGCTCCATTGCGCCGCTGACCGATGGAATATCCTTATGCCCCTCGATCTCCCAATCCCTCACGAGCTCGGACGCGGCTTCCCAATTCGTCAGGTCGAGGGACTTCCGGATGCTTTCGCCCCGCAGAATCCCTTGCACCCATATAGGACAGGAACACTTCGCCCGGCGAGCGGAGCTTTTGCAACCGGCGCGATGGCGGCGATACAGATTGAGCATGAAATATTTTAGTACACTTCAGGTACGCGATTCTATCTAAATCTCTAATCCATTGATTCTAAACGTCTTGTTATGGTGGAGGCGGCGGGAGTCGAACCCGCGTCCGAAAATGTCACTGGTCAAGAGACTACATGCTTATTCCGGTTCATGCCCTGAGCATTACCTCAGGACGTTCGCGCCTGCCGCTCAGAACGGACA
>QGNH01001382.1_pt1 | contig 32153 bp, 33 predicted proteins | sample 1735481 | NCBI WGS metagenome assembly QGNH01 (sample SAMN09239004, study PRJNA386568) | Viral metagenome, whole genome shotgun sequencing project. | reverse complement strand
CCGATCAGGTGTACTACACCGAAGACTTGATGCCGATTCATTCAAACTGCAATTGTGAAGTGGTAGAGGACGATACGGGCGGTAGCCAGGCCGAGGCCGATAAGGACTTCGAACCACCCGAGGTCGAGGATGACAGCCTGCAAAAAGCTGCGATCACTGCCTTGAACGAAAGTGGTGCTGCCCCAAGCGATTACCGTGACCTGATCGCAGTGCGTGAGCACGGCGAGATCGGCCCGATGCTGACCTGGAAGTCACAGAGCTTTATGGGGCCAGAGGATCTGCCGAAGCCGCGCCCGGCGTTCCAGGAACCGAAGATGGCATTCAAGGCCAGCGGTTCACCGCTGATGAGCAGTGGCCACGGGCGCGGTGGGTTCCGTTACCAACTGACCGCCGAGCAGGCCGACCAGCAGAACGCGGCAGCGAGGGCCGGTGTGCGACGCGTGGCAGCCGAGAAGCGCGCTATCAAGGGCACCGAGGAACCGAACTACGCGATGTTTGTGAATCCCGATTCCCCTTATGCCGCACCGGTTCCCACTAGGGGCGAGATGGCCACCATGGTGTCGGATCGTACCGGTGTCAATGTCAGCTTTCGTGGTGACATCGATCAGCAGTCGGCATGGCACACGAGCCGGGCGCTCGATGACCTGATGACCAAGTACTCGCACGTGAGCTTGGGTGACGTGGAAGCGAACCCGCTATGGGGCGGTAACCCGAATGCTTATGCGACGACCCTGTCGGGTATGGGGTCGACCGTGAATGATACGACGATGCAACTTAATTCGATGTATTTCAAGAATCATGCCGACATCGAATCCAAGTATCTGGCTAATATCGACAGTGGCTATCACAACCCGATGGATGGTAAGACGTCTGAATATGCCATCGTCACACACGAATTCGGGCACAGCCTGGATGCGACCGGCAGCTACCGGGCTAGTGCGGGCGCGAAGACGGCGTTACTAGACGAGTATCGGAAAATACATCCTGGTGATATTGACGAGTACGAATTCAAGTCATGGCTCCGAGAATCGTTGTCCAAGTACTCCTTTACTAGCGGATCGGTGACGCAAGGTGTACCTCTTGAAGAGTGGTCAATCCTTAATCCGACCGAGGCATTGGCTGAAGCGTTCGCCCACGTCGAATTGGAACCAGAGACCGCGACCGGGGCCGAGCAGGCTCTCCATAAGCTGTTGGTGGATTCGTCCAAGAAGCCGAAAGTGCCAGGGTATCAACCGAAGTGGATCACAGCGGCGAGCAAGGGCGGCTCCCCGTCCGACGTGGTGGAAGCCAAAGAGAAGGTGCGCAAGAAGCCACGCGAGGGCGCGGGTGGCCCGTTCACCGCACCCCATGAATTGAAGGCCGGAACGCTGCCAGCCCGGTTCTCGCGTACCGAGTCCGCGCTCGACTACCTTGACCATGACAAGATGGTCGACAACATCCTGGCTCGGTATACTGACACGGTTGGTGAGAACGCGTGGATACGTCAGGCTGGGATGGAATGGTACGACGATGCGCACGATTGGACGCTAAACCTGTTGCGGGAGAGCGGAAGAGACTGGACCGAGGAACAGGCTTTCGCCGTCGTCGGGGCGTTCTCTCAGAACGCGCCATGGTCGATGAACATGGTTAGTGCTGAGAACTTCTTTCGAGGATTTCCTATCGATCCTGAATTCCCCGGCTATTCAAAGGCTTTGGAGATTATCGCGTCGGACCATCCTCATCCCATCACCTTGCTGGAATCCGCAGATGCCCACAAAGAGTTCAACTTTGCGCATGCCATCATGGGCGACGACCCCAACGCGGTGGCCATCGACAGGTGGGCGGCACGCATCGCGCTCGGCACCGACGATAAGGACCTGGCCGGTAGCCTGATTTACCGCAAGAGCGGCTATGAGGCGATGAAGCGGGCCTACCAATCCGCCGCCGAGAAGGCGGGCATCAGCCCCTTTCAGATGCAGGCGATCACCTGGGTGCACGGTGTGCCGCCTGACGCGGATACCAAGTGGTTCAAGAAGGTTGGCGAATACGATTGGCATCTACGGCACCACGTCAACCGGGACTTTGAGCAGACAGTATTCGAGTCAAGGACCAAGGGCGGCATCACGATTGACGTCGGCGGGCACAAGCCGACACAGGGGTACGCCTACGCGCCTGACAAGACGACCGAGTTCCATAAGCCGTATGACGAGATGACGGTGGATGATGTCGACAAGTACATCGATGACCATTGGGATGCGTTGTCCGAGAAGGGGAATCATGTCGGGCTCTGGGACGGCGGCGATGGTAATTACTACCTGGACGTGAGCCGGGTCGGTGAGGCCAACGCCGAGACCATCGCAGCGGCGCAGGCCAACGATCAGCTAGGCGTGTATGATCTTGGGGCACCCAACTTCGAACTCGGCAACATCGACATCGGCACCAACGACCCTGAAGGACATTATGTCAAACTCGCAGAAGCGCCCGATCTTCATGATCGACACCAAAGGGAAATCCAAGGAGCAGGTGAAAGCCGAAGCGCGGCAAGCCTTTCTGGACCACCAGGCGGCGCAGAAAAAGTAACACTGCCCGAGTATGAGTATGCCCAGATGAGTCGCCCTCCCACGCCGTCCCGCGATAAAGCGATGACCGGAACTTTGAAGCAGGCCAAGTATCCTGATGAAGTGAATTTCCCTCTGTATCACAGTAGTTCGGCAGATTTCAAGCCTGGCGATTTTATCGAACCGGGTCATCCTGGGAATTTCGTGCGGCGAATGAAGCACGTCTATGCGTCCGATGCGCCAGCACCAGGGAAGCAGTACGGTGGAAATGTTTACGAGGTTCGACCCACCGGGCCGATTGGTCATCGTGCCGATGCGCGAAAAGAGCAGGGCTACTACGCATCTGAGTGGCCATTCCAAGTGGTTCGTAAGGTGGTGAAGTAATGGCGCTGGCGCTGCTGTTCACGCTGAATTGCCGGGTGTGCAACCCGCATCCGCTCTGCGACCCGGTGCTCTACGACGACCTGGAAAAGCGTGACTATGAGGCCCGCGTGCACGCCGACAAGACCGGCCATGTTCTCGACACCGGCTATACCGCGTCCATCGTCGGCGGTCCCAGCCTGTGAAGGGTCGGGTGTGGTACGCGGTGACTGGGCGCGGCAACGCCAAAGCCTACAAAACCCCCTATGCCGCGATGATGGCCCTGGACAAGGCCCACGCCGAGGGTGACCTTTACACGGTGGATGGCACCGGCCCACGGGTGAAGATCGCGCACAGGAGCGCTGAGGGGCAGTGGAGTGCTAGCTAGACCATCCACGGTGGCCGAGATCCGCCAGACGTTCAACAAGGTGCTCAAGGGCATCGTGGCGGGCAAGCTCGGCGGGTGCCCCACTGATACCGGGCTGGATCAGCCGACCTACGACATTCTGAATTTATTGGCGCGACAGCCACACCCGAAGCGGGCAACTGATATTGTGGCGTGCCGCACCGAGTTTGCCCGTATGCTGGATGGTACTCATGCCCGTGAGGACGCCGAGGAATGGCAGGAACTGATAAGGAGCAGCAATGTTCGTAGTGGCACCAAAAACGAACCTCGTTAAGCCGGGCACCGAGAAAGCGCCGGAATTCGAAGTCGGCTGGCCCGTCGTGTTTGAGCACAGTAATCATTCCGGTGAGGCGGTGGCACACAGGTTATCCCGTGAGGCAGCCGAGGCTACTGCTGCTGCGTTGAATGATGCACTGAAGAATCACGCCGAACTTCCTGTGGCAGAACAGGATTCGATTCAGCCGAATGGCTGATCGACCATAGCGGAAAGCTAAGGAGCACTCCCATGACCGGATCATTGAACCAAGCCCCCGAGGCAACGGCCCCCGTGGACACACCACTGTCAGTGACGCCATCACCGCTGAATATGCCGGGCGCACAACCGAGTATCAACCCGCCCAACATCACGATGCAGCCGACGTCCGCGACCGAGTTCGCCACGCCGAGCGTCACCGATGCGCCGCCCGTCAAGAAGGGCGAGCCCGGTGAACCGCCTGCCGACGACGCCGAGTTGGCGAAATGGAAGCAGTACGCCCGTGACTGGGAGAACAGGGCCAAGACCAGTCAGACCGAGGCCAAGAAATTCCAGACCGATGCTGAGCGTTATCAGCAATTGCAGCAACAGATTTCGGGAGGCGCACCGCCGAATGGCACCCCTCCTGACCCGCTTGTTGAGGTTAACAAGCTACGTGAGGAACTGACCGCCGAGCGCACCGAACGGTTGCGCGAAAGTATTGCCAGCACAACGGGTGTGCCAGCAGCGCAGATTCAAGGTGACTCCGAGGAGTCCATGCGCGCGTCGGCCACCAAGTCGCTGGAATGGGCACAGGATCTTCTCCAAAGGGTCACTGGCACACCGCTTACTGCGCCAGTGTCCACCGTCAACGGGGATGGCGTTCCCGGTTCGCGAACCGGTCAACTCAGCCGCGCTGATCTGAAGAACATGAAACCGCACGAAATCATGAAGGCAGACCGAGATGGGAAGCTGGATGATATCAAGGCAGGAAAGTAAGCCGTGAAAGTTATTGCGGCATAAGACATAAGGAGCGCCTACCATGGCGATAACCAATTTCATCCCAGAACTCTGGTCTGCGTCCATGCTCGAATTGTGGGTAGCGCAAAACGTTTTCCCGTCGCTGGTCAACCGTGAGTACGAGGGACTGGCAACCAAAGGCAACACGGTGCACATCACCGGCGTTGTCATCCCGGTGGTTCACGACTACAAGGCGAACAACCGAAAGACCTCGCCGGATGCGATCACGGATACCGGAATGGATCTCGTGATCGACCAGGAGAAGTCAACCGACTTCCTGGTGGACGACATCGACCGGTCGCAGGCGGCGGGTTCACTGAGCCCGTACACCGACGCAGCGGCCTATGCGATGGTCGCTGACACCGACGTGTTCATCGCAAACCTGTTGGTGCAGGGCGGAACTGCGCTCATCGGTACTGACGTGACCAACGCATGGAGCGCGCTGACCGCCGACGACGCGTTCAACCTGCTGAAGGACGCCAGAAAGCAGTTGAACAAGGCTAACGTGCCATCGGACAATCGTGTCGCGGTGGTCAACGCCGAGTTTGAAGGTCTGCTCTTGGGTGCGGCATCCAAGCTGACCACGTTCTACCAGAGCAACGACACCGCAGGGTTGCGCAATGCGACACTCGGCCAGCTTCTCGCAATGAGAATCGTTGTCTCCAACCACCTTCCGGCGTTCGATGAGCCGCAGTTCGTGGCGTTCAACATGCGGTCGGCGGCGTTCGTGTCGCAGATCGATGAGGTCGAAGCGTTGCGCGACACCGAAAGCTTCAGCGACCGCGTTCGTGCTCTACACGTGTACGGCGGAAAGACGATTCGGCCCGAGGGGATCGTCGTCTACAACCCGAGTGGCAGCTAAGCTGTCATGCCCGTCGCAGTGCTCCCCCCGTTGGCGGTAGCTGATGACGTCGCGGAATCCCTTGGGGTTTCCGATGTTACGAAGTTGCCGTCCACCATGCAGATCCGCATGGACACGACACTCGCAAAGGTGTCGCGTCGCTTCCGCAAGGAGGCCCAGCGAATCTTCACGCCTGGTGTCTACACTCACCGTCTGATGATCCATGGTGGCACAACCCGATTGATGGAAGCGCCGAACAAGATCGTCAAGGTGAAGATCGACGGGTTATGTCAATTGGACTACGACTCTTCACAAGTCGGTGGAGAGCAGTGGTCAGCGTGGGCCGAGGGGGATGATGCCGATCTGGATTATCCCCCTTACCCGCAATCGATCATGCCGTCAAGTGGTCATCTGTGGTGGACCGAGGGGCCATGGATGCGCTGGAAGGATTGGGATTACTGGCGTTTGGAAGGTCGCGAGGTCGACATCACCTATGGCTGGGACACTCCGGTGCCACCTGAAGTGGTGACGTCGGTGGCCGACATCGTCGGGCGCAACCTGTCCATCGATCCACTCTCACCGCTACGTCAGTCGAAGCTCCTGATGTCACGCCACCACCGGCAAGAACTTGCCGACTGGGTGATCAGCGGCGGTACGGGATTCTCCAAGCTGGATATCGAAGAGGCGCAAAGCTATCGGTATCCGGTGCCCCCGGTGATCATCGCGCGGATGACGATGCTCGAAATGTCGCCGTCGTCAGCGTTTCTCGCAGACAGTTCCTGGTAGTGACGGCGGCCTTCTCGACGCCATGGCAATCGCCCTACGCGGCACCGTGGCCGACGCCGTTTTCCATTCCTTGGTGGCAGTACACGGGTGACCCGAGTGTTGTTGACGAGGGCGGCAATCAGATCGACACGTGGGCCGACACCGACATGGTGGACGTCCAGGGTTGGGACATGCTGACCAGTGAGGAATTGGCCGAGCATGCAGCCAAGGAGAAGTTCGAAGTGTTCCTGATGACGCAGCCGGAATTCTGGCCCGGCATCAGGGATCGCTTCGGGCTACCGATACCAGACAATCAAATGATCCTTCCCACAACGATGTTGAAGCCTGACGGCGGCGTGGCGATTGGCGTGTTCGAAGTAGCGGGACACGATATCGAATCGTTTGGCTTCCACCGCTGGCATCCGGCCAACATCATTTTGCTGAAACGGGTTGAGGGATAATGCCTCTCACGTGGAATGAGGAAGGTTGGGACACTACCCTGAAGGGCATTGTCCGAGAATTCCTAGATCCGAAAGCGGAAGTGATTGCTAACGCTTGTAACCGGGAAATGCTGGAAGCGGGCAACAGTGAGCGCGACGCCGCGCCGGGATACCGTGCTGGCACCCAGGACGAGAAGCGTGCCATCGCCGTGGCAGGCGGTGCCGATGAAGACGACGCGGGTGAGGGAACGTATGGCCAAGAGGGCGCAAAGCTCTTGAAGCATCACGACTACCGAGCTACCGTGATCACCGCAACCAATTCGGCGAAATACGATAACGCACAACACAATCGGCTAGTGAACAATCTGCATCTTGCAGAGGGAACATTATGACCGACCCGATTACCAACCTGCCGATCCCCGATACCGGGTATTTCGCGTGGGCTGGTGCCACCCTGAAGGACTGGATTAAGACACGGGTCACATCGGATTTCGTTGTGGCAACCGAAGTTCCGAGTCCACGACCCACGAGGTTGATCGTCTGTAAAAGTGCGACAACTGGCGAGGGTGCGTATTGGAATGTCACGTTGTCGTGGCGACGTCTGATCGTCCACAACTATGACAAGACAGAATCCCTGGTAATGCGCGAGGCCGAAATGGTGCGCGGTTACATCATCGATGGGATGTTCGAACGTGGAAGTGGTTATCGCGGAGTGAGAATCGTCGGTGAGCCGATGTACTTCCCTGACCCCGATGACCCAGCGAAAACCCCACGCGGACAACAGACAGTAGATCTCTTGCTGCGAGCCAGGTTTGCACCTTATCCTGCTTCGTAGCTAATGCCTTTGGAGGGCAAGCTATGTCGAACACTTTGACAAACATCTATACCGCAGAACCACTGGTGACGGGCGTATGTTTCGTCGCTCCGATGGGCAGCCTGGCACCAACTACCGCCAGCACTGCTATTGCGTTGCCCTACGTGGACCTGGGATACACAGGCGCGGAAGGGTTCAACGAGAAGAACGACAGAAAGATTGACCTCAAGCGCAGCTTCGGCGGCAAGGTGGTCAAGACGCTTCAGTCGGAATACAGTGCGTCCCTTGAGTTTACGTTGATGGAGTCTATCAACGCAGACGTGCTCGGGGCTGTCTTCGGGTCGGCCAACGTGACGGTCACCCCGGCGACGTCGTTGCACGGCACTCAAGTCAAGGTGCTGAAGAACAGCCGTAAGCTTCCGCACCAGGCGTGGATGATTGACACCTGGGACGATGAGCTTGGGGCCAAGTACCGGAACTATGTCTACGACGGACAGATCATCACCGTCGCGGACATCAAGGTGGTTCACACCGACACCATTGAGTACAAGGTGACTGTCGAGTGCTTCGAATCGCCTGCGGGACTTGACAACATCATCACCTTCACTGACGACAATGTGATGCTCGGTTCCTAACCCGAGAGGCGTTGTGTGGTGTTGACGTCAAGTTATCGGATGAAAATCGCGCGTGTCTGGCGCGAGTTCGATCTGCGTGACCTTGGCGAAGTTCCCAAAGATGTTGTGTTACAGTCAACTTCGGAGGGCTTGATTTGGGAAATGCTGCAATGGGGTCTGGTTGACCGTGCCAATATCGTGGTGATCGACCAGGCCCCAATGCGGCTGATTAATGATCTTTATAAGCAGTGGCAACAAGATTCGGGCATTCAGGTCGAGGAAGAACTGTTTCAGATTCTTGCCATCATCGACAAGCGTAGCGGCCCCTTGGAAGCTGACTTGATTGATATGGGAATGCGTTTGCGCGACTTCCCCTCTGAGCGCCACACGTGGCATGACCTCTGGGTCATCATGAGCCATTTTGGTTACCACAGTCACCTGTTCGGTGCGATGTACCCCGAGCGCGCCGGGTGGGACAAGAACAACATGCTGCTGGCCGACATCGCGGATTCGAATAACTGGCTGGTGTGGGCCAAGTCCCGAGCCGCGCAGGAGGGTGGCGCACCACCGGATCGCATTGTGCGGCCCGGCGTGAAGAATGAACACCGGGCTGGTAGTAGGGTGAGACCGTCGCCGCGTTCCAAGATCCGCAAGCTGGCGGGCCTGGATGATCCAGAGAAACAGCGCAGTCCTAAAGAACGTAAGAGTTTATTGGAAGCAGCGTTTAAATAGAAAGGCACACAATGTCATTCGAATACAAGGCTAAGATCAAAGGTCGGCCCGAACCGGTGGTGGTTCGGATGGAGCCCTATGGTGATGCGCCAGGCAGGATTTCGCGGCGCAACATCGGTGACAACGAGGCGCAGGTATGGGGCTACCTGGAATGGGGATTGACTGAGCCGCAGTCGTGGCCACCCAAGGAACTGACCGATGAGGAACAGGCCAATATCGACAAGGCCAAAGCGTTCCTGGTAGGTCACGGGTTCCTTTGTCTAGCACCAGGAATCGACGTCTTCGATGTGATGAAGCAAACCGATATCGCTGACCTGTACCAGGAATGGCAGAGGGCAGACGACAAGGCCAAGGACAAGAGCAAGGACGAACTAGAAAGCAAGGAAAGCTAACTCATGCCCCGTCGCGGTGGGATGTCCGGTGCCGAACTGGCCACCGGGTACATCAGTCTGTCGGTTCGTTACAAGTCGGCCATGTCGCAGATCGGCAAGGATGTCGAATCCCTAGAGGGCACAGCGACATCGGTTGGCAATCGCGCCGGTCAGGCGATTGAAAGTGGCATTGCCGGGGGTGCTTCTGGTGGGGTTGGTAAAGCGAAATCTATTCTTGAATCAGAACTTTCATCTAGTCATGCGTCATCGGTTGGCCACAACTGGGGCCAGTCATTCATTAGTAATGCCGGGTCGGCGGTGTCGAGTGGTTGGGCAGGTCTGCATGGAAACTTGGTACAGAATGCCGAGAAAACTGGGTTAACTGTTGGTAACTCAATAGGTTTGGGCGCTCGCGGTGGCTTCTCTCTTCTAGAGAATGCTGGCGTGAGCGCCTTTCATCGCGTCGAAAGTGAAGGCAAAGCAATCTTCTCTCGGCTGGAATCCGCAGCCGGGTCGGTCTTCTCAGCGTTCACAGGCCCGATGGCCAAGATGATCGGGCTGGGCGCGCTGGTTGGTGGCATTGGTTACACGTTCACTAAAGGCTTTGAGCACCTAGAGAACATCCAGAATGCGACAGCGATGCTGGAAGGCATGGGGTTTGCCGCGCGTGACGTCAACCAGATGTTCGCCAACATCAACGACAGTATCAAGAACACTCAGTATGGCGTCAATGATGTGATGGCCTCCGCAACCAAGCTGATGGAGATGGGCATCAAGCCCGGCGCGGAATTGACCAAGACCCTCAAGGAGATTGAAAATACCGCTGCCGGTACGGGAATGACCATTGAACAGACGACGAACATGTACGTCAAGATGGCCACCCGTGACTATGCCACCCTGCGAGACATGGTGCAGCAGCCCGTGATTGCGGCGAGGATCAAAGCTGACTACCACATGTCGCCGGAAGATTTCGCGCAGGCGCTGAAGGATCACGCCATCGGCATGGACAAGCTGGAACACATCATGACCGATGACTTCGCGGGCGTGGCCGAGCAAGTGTTCAAGGGGTCATTCACTGCGCAGCTACACAAGTTTGGCGAGAACATCGCGGACATCGGCCAGGCCATCATCGAACCGTTCTTCAACAACATGACCGGCGGCATGGGCACCCTGAACGACAAGATGGCACAGTGGGTCGACTGGCTCAAGTCGCACCAGGGCGAGATCGTCGGGTTCTTTGAGAAGGTCGCGGTGGGTGCAGAGAAATTTGCCGCGTCGGCGTTAATAACATTGGGCGACTTAACTATTGGGATCGGTCATCTGATTCATGCGTTGGGTACTTTGACCTTCAATGACTCCTTGAAAAAGGCAGGAGACGATGCGGTCGGGTACGGCAACAAGATGAAGGGTTGGTCGGATGACATTACCAACACGGCGATTCCGGCGACCGAGAAATTTTTCGACAAGCTGCAAAACGTCACCAATGTCATGGGCGCATTGGGCACCGCGACGATGGCGATCAACGATAACGGCAAAGTGTTCCTACAGGATTACAACCAGGCCACTATCGACAAGTTGGCCAACCTGCATATCAAAGTTGGTGCTGGCGGCGAACTTACAGCTATAACACCGGAAGCGGCGCAAGAGCTTCAGGACACGTTGGACAAGCTTGGCCTCAAGGCGGAAGTGACACCACAGTTTACAAACTGGTGGACCGATGCGCAGATGAAGGTCGCGAAGATGCCGCCCATTAAGGTTGATATTGAACCAGATCCGAGCAAGCTTGACCCTGCTGGCTGGGGCGCGAAATGGGGTGCCGAATTCCGTAAGTACATCTTGGAACCAGGCAGTCCTGGTAACTCCCTTCCTTCCACTCAAGGCAGTCCCGGTAACTCCCTTCCTTCCACTCAAGGTCATTGGGCGACGGGCGGTTTCGGGAGGATGCCGAGAAGCGCGACGATCCAGAGCGCCGTGCACCCCGGTGGCCTGGTCAACTGGGCCGAGCCGTCAACCGGTGGTGAGGCGTATATCCCGCTGGGTTCCGCGAATCATGCACGTAGCGTGGGGATTTGGAAGCAGACCGGACATATCCTCAGTTCCCATGGCCCGATGCATGGGCTATTCACGAACCCTATGGGCACCGGCTATGGCGAGATGTTGCACACCACCGGCCCGATGCATTCACAGGGACCGCTGTCGACCAAGGTTCACTTCGATAAAGGTGGTGTGCTGCAAGTCATTTGGAATAACACGGCCACCGGGGAGAAAGTCGGTGAGGCGGGCGGTCAGTTCGTCGGACCCGGTACCGCACAACCCGGTTACTACCGTGATAACTGGGCTGGGCACACCGGGCATGTGCACACCAGTTTCTCTAGCGGGCCGAAAGGTGAATTCTACGGGCTGAAGAAAGGCACTGAGATTCACGACGGTGGTCCTGGGTTCCCGCCGTGGGTGTATGACTTGGGCAACCAGTTTGGATTGGAAGCTAGCACCTATGCCGGTCACCAGGAGGGCAGTGGATTCAACCGTGGCATCGACTGGTTCCCTAAGCATCACGATGACATGAGTGGTGCGAGTTATTCCAAGGCCGAGCGCGCAGACCTGGATGACTTCGCGCACTACATCTCGCGGGCCGGGGTGTTTCCTGGTGCCAAAGATCCTAAGCGTGGTGGTGCGCGCAATGATTCTGGCAGGGGTGAGTCCGGTGGCAGCGGCGGTAGTGGTGAATCCAAGACCGGTGAGGGTGGCGCTAACAGCAGCACGCTAATGCTGTCTGATGTGATTGCTGCGTTCCACGGTGGGTTTACGGGTGGCAGTACAGGGGGCACGGGGGATTCGGGCTACAGCGGCACTCCTGGGGGTGCTGCGGGTGGCCCTCATGTCGGCGCTGGCTTCGGTGGTGGTACGGACGGTGGTGGTGCGCCTGCGAGCCAGAGCGGTTTCAACTGGGATGAAGTGGCGCGGGCTGAGTCATCCAACAATTGGCAGAACGCGGACACCGGAAAGAACGGCCACTACGGTGGCTTGCAGTTCTCCCCCGCAACCTGGAACGCGTTCGGCGGGCAGGAGTTCGCCGCGATGCCCAACCAGGCGACACGCGAACAACAGATCATCGTTGCCAACCGCACCGCGTTCGGCGGATACAACGGGACGAAACCACAAGGGCTGGGGGCGTGGGAGACCATCACCAATGGGTCGGCGAATGTTGGTGGCGTGAACGGCACCGACCCTAAGCGCGGCGGTAATCGCCAGCAGCCGTTCCCCGCTGACGGCCCGTTCGGCGGTGACACGGGTACCACGACGGAGACCCCGAAGGAAAAGGCGCTACGGGAAAAGATCGATAAATTGAACGGCGACTTGCGAGTTGCCGGTGAGAAGCAAGACGAGTTGAAGGCGCGCAAGAAACCGCCTACCCCAGAAGAATTAAAGGCAGCCAAGGATCACATCGATGACATCAACGGTCAGGTCGGTGCTGCACAAGATCAACTGAGGATATTGCAATCGGGGGGAACGAAAACCGATGTTGCCGAGGGCACGGTTCAAGCAACGATCTCAAAGTTGAAGGCGGACTTGAAGGTTGCTCAAGACAAGGTTGATGAACTGACCGACCCGAAGCGGAAGAAACCAGCATCGCAATCCGAAATCGATGCAGCCAAGAATCGTGTTACGGGTATCCAAACTAAGATCGATGACGCGGAGAAAAAGGCAAGTACGTTGCCGGGCAACGGTGCTGGTGGTCCTGCTGGTGGCGGCATGGGGGATATCAATCTCAGCAGCCTGGCCGATACTGCGACCAGCGGCCTGATGCAGACATTCCTGCCACCCGGTTTCGTCAACCCGTTCTCCACGTCGCTGATGCACGGTGCGTCTACCTTGATGAGCTTCATTGCCGGTAAGCTTCCCGATCCAAACATGGGGCGCGCGTTGTCACTTGGCGGTGCCCTGATGAGCGGCAAGGGTGGCAACATCGCATCGGCCATCAAGGGATTCATCCCCGGCGCGTACGGGCAGGCTAATGTAGGGTCACCGGGGAGCGCGCCTGGTTCAACAGGAGTGAACTTCCTTGGTGGCGGCGGTGGTGGTGGTGGTCTCCCGTTGCCGCAGATCCCCGGTCTGCCCAAGGATGTCGGTGCGAACGCGGCGGGAAACAACGTCACCGTCAACACCGGGGCCAACTACGCGGGCGCGAATTTCGGTGTGGGACCGAATGATTTCAAGGATCTCGTCCACACCAAAGACATGGCGTCAGCACGTGCCAATACCAATTTTGATATTCCGCGCATCGGCATGCCAGGGGGATAACCATGACACAGGCATATATCTATCCCACCGGGAATCAGTACTTCGTGCCCGGTAACTCACCCGGCATCGTACAAGGGCCGAGCACAACGATTTTCGAGAACATCGGTGAACCGCTACTCAACATGGCGACCAAGGTGGTGTTCTGGGGTGTTGACGGCAGTTTCTGGAACCTGGCCGGGAATTATGCTGGGCGCGAAGGACTTACGCTCGCGCCAAAGATCAGCGGGTTCATGCACACGCCGTTTACGTCGATCTTCTCGGAGGGGCCATACCAGATCGGCGCATACTACGAGCGCACCGACTACAAGAAACGCTTGATTAACCTTGGCGTGCAAGTCAATACAGACACCATCCCTGCTGACAGTTGGACCTACCGCAGGCTGGAACAGGCATGGGGGCACGCGTGGTCACCGTCACAGACCGGCTACCTGGGCTGCTACACCCGGCAAAGCGGATGGCGTTGGCTGATGGTGCAACTGGCCGAGGAACCCAAGACACCATTGGAGTATGACCCGATTCAGGCTGGCAAGGATGACGGGTTCATGCAGTGGGATATGCAAATTGTTGCCTGCCAACCGTTTTGGAGCAAGAAGATTCAGGTGCAGGAATGGCAGAACAACGAGCCTACGATCTCGACACCATGGGAAGTCATCGAAAGCCTGCTGGCGGGACTTGTGACCTACGTCGAAGGTGTTATCCAGGCAGGCATTAACCTGTTCCTGGGTGACGTTCTGGTCGGCAGTGGCGGCACACTACAGCCCGGTGTCGACGTCGCCGAAGGTTACATATCCATTTGGAACAATGGTGATTTCGCCGCGTGGCCGAAGTTCCTGGTGAGCGCGCCGGGGCGGGCATGGATACAGGATGGCATCGGTGGTCCGATGATTCCGATGCCGCTACTGACCGCTGCTGATGGTCCGCTGCTGGTGGACACCGACCCGACTGCCCGCACACTGACGTGTGCCACCGACCCGCAAGACCCGATATTCATGCAGATCCTTTCCAACAGTGAGATTTTCGATATCCTATTCAACAATCTGGTGACCGCTGACGAGCCGGTATGGAAGCGTGGCGAGGTTCACTTCAGCACACCGACACCGGTATCCAGTACTGCCCCAGCAACATTCAAGGTGTACCACAGCGACCCTACCGGATCGATAACCTGTTTTATGCCACAGGCATTCGACAAGGCGTATGCCTAGATGACTACACCATTGGTGATGCCAGTAGCATTTCAGGCACCCGCGCCCGCAGCGTGGGGCTTGAACCGGACATACCCGGTCGGCTACGCGGGACCGCCCGACGTCGCCACCGACCCGATGGCCGCATATCGCTACCTGGATGCCAAGCGTCAAGCTACCGTGGCGTCGTACCACCAGCGTCCATTGATTCGGTTGTGGGATCAGGACCACAAGTACATCGGCACCCTGGCGTCGGAGATGTCTGGGAAGGTCGAAGAGTTATACGCGGACACCGGATCAGCGAATTTTGTTATCCGCAAAGACAATTGGCTGTCTAACTTCCTACTATATGACAGGCTTGTTGAGTCCGATTTGCAAATTACCGTAGATCCTATTCCCACCCAGCAGGACTGGCCTTTGCGCTGGGGAGGGAAAGTGACGGCGCTGAATGCGAAGCGTGACTCGAAAGGTCTTCACACCGTTGAGTTTACGTGTGCACATAATCGAGAGCACCTGAAACACCTTCTCGCACTTTGTAATCCAACGAGCCCACCGGAATTACAAATTCCGAAGATGTGGATCTTGCCTCTGAATTGTCGTAGCGCACTTACGATTTCGCTGGCGTTCAATCTGGCGAGACAGTTCGAACCGTTCATGTCAATCCCCGATAACATCATGAACCCGACGTCATGGTTGGGTACCAGGGCGGGCGACATCAATCCGAACGGCTGGCCAATCCAACCACAGTGGTTGAACGTGTTCACCGATCAGAGTCGCTTCGAGGTATTTGCCGCTCACGCAACGGATTTCCACACCGCATCTGCGAGTATTCTGGAAGATGCCGGGTGCATTTGGAAGGCATACACGTACCTCACCACTGACCCGACGTCACCCAATCCTGAGTTGGCCGGGCTGGGCAACCCGTTCGGCAACCTTCCCAATCAGTTACTGGGTGAGGTTCCGATCATCGGTGGTGAGCTTCAGGCGGCATTGGGTGAGATCACCGGAGTCGCTGATGGTCTGCTGAATATGTTGCCGTTCGGTATCGGGACGGCTATTGAAGACATCGGCCCGAACATCGCGAAGATCATTGATACGATGTCGCGTCCCACTCGTAATGCCATAATCCTTGCGGCAGAAGACAAGTCGGGTGTTTCAGGTTTGACCGGCACGGCAGCAGACGGCGCGATCTCGTTCATCGCATCCACTGCCGACGACCTGATTACGGATGTTCTTATCCCGCAATATGATCCATCTGGTAACGGTGAGACTGCTCCGCTGATCCAGAGTTGGTTCGGCGCGGCCCCGAAGGTTCCGATTATCACGTTCTATGATGGCGAGTACAGCGCGATCATTGAGAGCAATCGTATCCAACATGCTTCTACCGCAACGACTTACGAGCTTGGGGGAAAAAGTCCTGGCTGGGTGAATGATCTGATCACATTTGGGATCAAGTACATGCTGTCCCAGATTTCCGACGTCATCCCGACACCGATATTCGCATACCAGCAGCCGGGATCGCCAGGACTGGACGAGCTATACCAGGAGGAATTGTCAGACACAGTTCTTGCCTACCAACGGTTTTCAGATCCCACGCTCGAATTGTACGCGGGCGAGATGTCGTACAAGGAGTCGTTCAACTCGGCTAGTTCCACAGCGTGGACGGTCTCAGGGATTCTCGGCCTTCGGGATGAACAGTGGAAGAATCGCGCCTACACCAGCTTTAACACGTCAGTGAGAATCTTTGGCTCCCAATGGCTTCCGTTCCTCGACTACGTGCTGGGCGACCGGGTGAATTGGCAGATGGCCAACACGCTCTACACCGATCAGGTTGCCGGTATGCGCTACATGTGGGACGTCAGCACGCCGGTTAACTGGGAGATCGCGGTGGGAACGAACACCAATGAGATGGACCCGGTTAGCAAGGCGTTGCGTGGCCTGGCCGGGATCTGGAACCTGTTCGGTATGGCGATGGGTTCCACACAGTTGTTCTAAGCTTATGCCGAATCGACAGTAGAAGGGAAGAGGCGCAATGGATCTGATGTCACGCTTCCGAAAGGATGCGGAGAACAAGATCAAAAAGGCCGAGCAGAACGCGGCCCTGTCGGCACTCATGGCAGATCTGCGGTACGTCATCAGCCGCGACGGTTCGGTCATCGATCTGATGGGGTTACAGCCAGCGATAGCATGGCATTTGACGCGCTGCGGGTTCCGGCCTGATCCTGATCGTCGGGTCATCAAGGCGCGCAGGGTGGTTGGCCGAGGGGTGCCAATCAGCGCAGTCGAGTACGTGGACGTCAACGAACCTGACAGGCCGGAAGATCTGGCCGACCTGCCGAGCATGACGATGGCCGAGATCAACGCATTACCAAAGGACTTGAAGGCCAAGGCTTTACGTCGTATGGGTGGTCCCGAAACGGATGACCTACCCGAGAATCCTGGCTGGCACGTGCAGACATCACTGAAAATCGAAGACGCACCCGACCCCGAGCCGGATCGTCCATGGTCAAGATAGGTAAGGTAATTCAATGAGTTCACCAGCACCGCCCATCATTGGCGCAGAGTATCTTGGCTCCGCTTTGGCCACGCTGTACTTCTGGGGCATTCCCGCCGACGCCAACACACCGCCCATGGTGGCGGGCTCATTCGAGTTATCAGGCACCGAGGGGTCGGTGACCCTTGATGTTTTCGAGGGACCGCAAGGTGTGCCCGGCGAGCCATCCCCCATCGTGGAGATGCAGTACGCCGACGACATCAGCCTAGTCGGAGACCTTCCAACCAACCTGGAAGACAACAGCATTGATATCGGCAAGGCGTGGTGGGTCGGTAACAACGTCTACGTCTGGATGGGCACCGGCTGGTATGTGCGACAGATGGGCGTTGCCGGTCCACCGGGGGCCACGCCGAACATCACGCCGAGCATCGCCATTGTGCCGTCCGGTATCCCCGGTACGTCACTGACGGTGCCTGCCAAGATCGACGTGTCGGGCACACAGTTGAATCCTGGTTGGCTGATCCAATTCGACGCTGATTCAATCCAGGGGCCACCGGGACCGGCTAGCCTGATACGTGGTGCCAGTGACTATTACAACGTGCTGGCACCGGTCGACGGCGAAGCCATCATGTATTCGTCGGCGCTGGGTAAGTTCTACCCCGGTCAACTCAACATGCCGATGCCGACGTTCTATAGCATCCCCGAGTCGAACTTTATCCCCACGGCAACATCGTGGTCGACGGCGCTACCCATTGCGACCACAAGTATTCCGCAGCAGCCGTTCGCCTGGGTGCCGCTGGTGTGGGGCCACGTCACGGCTGCCGGTGTGGATGCGACGACGAACCCGTTAACCATTGGCGCTGAAGTACTTCTGGGGCCGATGCCTGGCGGTAAACGTATCGGGCGTGGGTTCGGCAACATCGCCAACATGGCGAATATCATCCCACACTTCTCGACACCAGGGGCCACCGGCACGGCAGTCACGCCAAGTAACGGTGTCTGCATGGTGCCCGCGTATCACACTGGGCAGCAAGGGTTTATCACGTGCCAGCTATTCAATGACGGGGCCATCGGTGAGTTCATCTACACCCCCACTAACTCTCAGCTTCTCATCATTTGCTTCCCTGTCTCTAACTACGTGACGGCACCGGGAAGCTAAGTATGCCAAGAGCATTCGATCCAGGGCAGGTGATCGCGGACTTCGATCCGCTGGTCTCCAAATTGTCGTGGAACATCGGTGACTACGAACAGAACATCCTTGACGCCGAAGTTAAAGCGTTGGAGGAATTCGCCACCGACGTCGTCACCGCGATCGACACCGCGACCGGCCTGGATTTCCTCCCGTGGCTGACCGGTACTGAGGCGACACTGGGTGTTCTGGTAACGATTTTCGGTGACCTCAGTGATGGTAATCCACAGGGTGCCGTTACTGCGCTACTTGACTTCATCGTCAATGCCGTGTATGAGACACCGGCTATGATGGTGTCGCTGAAGAACATGATCAATATCGGTGTGGCAGAGATGCTTTCGAATGTTCTGCTCACCGCGATCGGTTTCGTGCAGACCACCTGGGACACGTTCCTGGGAATTTTCGGATTCGTGTTCGCCGATCTCGCGGAGTTCGCGACGTGGATATACGGGATTGAAAGCAACGCACTGGAATTCGTCAATCTGCTACTGCTGCTACCGGGACAGACCATAGCCGAACTGGGGGCGTGGTTACGGGCCGATCAAGCTGCGCTCGGAATGCTTTTCGGTGTGGTTGAGCCGTGGACCACGACGTTCGATCCGGCAGCAGCCGGAACGGCTTTCCTGAATTTCATCACCACCACGGCGCTTGGCGGTGGTACCCCACCCGCGCTGACGGCACTAGAGGGTATGGTGTCAACGGCGTTGCTGCACATACCTTTAGACGCATCGAAGCTCGCCGGGGCCATCACCAGTGGTGTCACTGTCACCGGGTCACTGATCACTGGGTTCGTCAATCAATCGGTGATCCCGACGCTGACGAGCGGGTGGGCGGGCACTATCGACGGCACCCGAATACTGGGATCTATCGCAGGTGGCTTGATTACCGGCGCGCTGTCAGGCATTACGTCGCTCACCATGTCCGGTGCACTAACCATCGGCGGCGCACTGACAGGCACCGGCACGGTGGCCGCGAGCATGTTGACGGGTGCACTTGCTAGTGGTGTTACAGTGACAACTTCTCAAATCACTGCTCTTGCAGCGTATGTCACAAGCCAGATCACGACGGCGCTGACCGGTGCGTCATTCACGGTCAGTCAAATCTCTAACTGGGCAACAGGTTTGGCTGCGGCGACGTTTGGAACAAGCCAGATCACCGGCCTGGCTGCGAGTGTCACAAGCCAGATCACGACGGCGCTCGGTGGTGTCACGACCTTGGCAGCAGCAAGCGTGACCACGAGTCAGGTTAGTGACTGGGCCACGGCGTTCGCATCGATGTTCACCACTAAGCTGGCAGCCGGTAGTATCACCTATACTCAAATCTCTAACTGGGCAACAGGTTTGGCTGCGGCGACGTTTGGAACAAGCCAGATCACCGGCCTGGCTGCGAGTGTCACAAGCCAGATCACGACGGCGCTGGGTGGTGTCACGACCTTGGCAGCAGCAAGCATCGCCGGGTCGGCGATTACGGGATCTATTGCAGCGTCCCTAATTTCAGGCATCACAACCACCGAGCAAAGCATTATCGACAGCCTTAATGCGGGGTTGGGGTTACCCTCTGGCGGGCCACCAACTTCGCTACAGGCTGCGCTGGCGATGATCCCGGCGACCAACATTTCCGGCCAATGGACGGGCAACATCCAGACGGATGTTCAGAAAATCCTCACCGACGCCACGGTGAACGTTGGTGCGCTGGCGACGACTGGCGGCCTCGGCGGCGCGCTCGCCGGTATCGCAACCCTGTTGGGCTACACACCTTCTGGGACTTCAACACCGGGGTCTATCACCGACATCACCCAAAATAACAACCTGTTCATCAGCAATGCGTCGGTCACCAAACAGATCGCCGGATGCATGGACACGAGTTGCGACGCGCCGTTTGACTTGAGCAACATCATGTCTGGGGCTTCGCCAACGACATGCAATGTGACAGCGACCAGTTCGCTGATCAGCTTCATGAACACGCCGCACGGCGGGATCAAGCAGTCGGTGTCATGGCTCGGCTCGGGCACCGCCAATATCAACGGCATGTATGTCAATGTGTACCAACTCAACATCGCCAATGCTGCTGTCTACCCGAACAATGCGGGTAACCTGCCGTTCCCTGCGGCGGCTGTGGGCGCGCTGGTTCCGGTATACACGTCGCCGAATATCATGGATACACAGGCCGTTTCGAACGGGCTGGCCTGGAACTACTGGAACTTCCCTAGCTCGGCAATCCCTACGGCACAAGGGAACTGCTACGCCACCGAGATCGCGGTCACCGGGTCCGGCACCTACGCGGTGGCCGGTGTCCCGACAAGCTGGGTGTTGTCGCACCCGACTGCGCTCCCCTCGCGGTGGGGTGCGACCAGGACACTGCCTGGCGGCGTGACACCTTCTGTGGATTACGTTGGCGCAGGCGGGAATATCCACAGCCAGGCCACCAATGTCGTGTCGACCACAGCCGCCCACACTGGGGCAGCCGGTGCCTACCTCGTGGTAGATGTTGGCGCGGTCGCAATATCGAACCTGCTGCCGACAATTACCTGTACCTACGGCGGCACGCCGATGACAGAACTCATCGGCACCTGTGCGTATAGCGTCTGTGGATGGCAATTCGGATTTCGGATACCGACCAATCTTGCTGGCCTGCAAACGATTGCGGTGTCAGTCACTGGGTCTGGGGTTTCTAACATCAGCTCGATTACCATCGGGTCCACGTCGTATCTTAATGTCGGGTATGCGACAGTCATCACTCCGCTCGTGGCTCCTGGTGGCGCGCTTGGACCTGCACCGTGGGCGGCCTATGGATCAATCAGCCCAGTCTCACAGGCCAACATACCTATCGCCACTGCTGGCTGGATACACCAGTCGTTTATGATGGTCAATACCTCTGGGGCGCAGACGGTTTCAGCGTACACGGGCGGCACGCAGCACTGGCTGCGTAGCTCGGTCGCCATTAATGACGTGGCCATGATCACCGGGTACGGCGCGGCGGCTGTGACTTTCGGTGCGACGCAAAGCGTTTCGGGGCCGTGGGTAGGTCTTGGGGTCATCCTCACCCCAGTGGGCACGATTGCCAACGATCCGCTACTCGTCAACGGTGGCGGCTCCTTGGTCACCGGCAACGTCACCACGGGTGCGCTCACCAGAACCTACACCAGCACCGTGACAGCAGGCGGCTGCGCCATCGTAGATGTGGCTGCTGGCACCAACATTGGGTTGGGTGGGGTCGCTACCATTACCGCCACTTACGGCGGGGTGGCAATGACGCAGACCGGGCTGCAGAAATTCAACGGCAGCACGAGCGGTGCGATAGCCCAATTCCAACTAAAGGGACCGACACTGCTCGGCGGTCCTCAAACCGTCAGTGTCACAGTCACTCCCACATCCAGCTACGTCAGTTCCATCGTGGCGAACACTCGTGCATATCTGGGCGTCGGCATAGTCGGAACGCCGGTTGCCGCTTACGGCACCGGCACCTCGTTGAGCACTCTCGCCACCGTCAATCCTCAGGGCGGCATGGTCCTCTGTGCATTCGGCGCGACAGCCGCATCAGTAAGCATGCTGGGGCCAGCGGCAAGCGTAGCCTGGGTGACCAACAATTTCCATATGAGCAGTGGCAGTACCGACGTGGAACAACTCACCGGGTACAGCGTCGACACCACCCAAGCCACGACACCTTTCGCGGTGACCGCTTCTTTTACCGGCCCGTGGGGTTCCCTGACCACCATTCTCACGCCTGTCCCGCAGGCGACGACGACGAACCCCGTCTACTCAACCAACACCGCATGGATGGGCCTGAATGGTCTGGCGGGACAGTCACAATACGCGCCCGACCTCCAAACCTTCATCGCCAGCGGCACATACCACATACCGACGTGGGCGAACCACCTCGACATCATCGTCTGCGGCGGCGGCGCATCAGGGCGCGGCGGGGCCACATTCGGCGGGCTCGCCGGGGCTGCGGGCCAGTGGAATCAAGTGACCCTCAACAAAGCCCAGTGGACCGGCAGCACCATCGCCATCACCATCGGCGCGGGCGGCGCATACAATGCGGCTGCGGCTGGCGGGAATACGACTGCGGTAGTAGGCACTTGGGGAACCCTCACCGGGAACGGCGGCCCCGGTGGCCAGGGCTATTCCGGCAGTAGTGTTTACGGTCAACCCGGCGGCGGTCCCGGTAACGACCAGTGGCCGGTCAGCACCGGCACTGTCTATCCCGGCGGCGCTGGCGGCGGATCTCCGCAATCCGGCGGCTGGCAGCCCGGCGGCTCGGGCGCGGGCGGCAACGCGACCTTCTATCCTGGCACCTACATTTACGGTGGTCCCGGTGGTGCCGGTATCGCCTACATCAATGCGTATCAGTAAGGGAGACAACAACAATGGCGCTACTCACGCTGACCGGCGTCCCCGGCGAGACGGTGTATATCAATACTGACAACATCGTCGGGTTCGGCCCCGACCCGACGCAGATGCCCCATGCCGGGACGGTGATCATGGTGATGACCGGCCCGTACTGGTCTTACGGCACAGCATCTTTCAGCGTCACGCAGACACCGGCACAAGTCGCGGCGATGTGGCCGGGTGCCTATTCGCCGGGGTCCATTCCGCTGTCGGCGTTGCAGACCACTGGGGTAGCGGATGCCACAACGTTCTTACGCGGCGATGGCGCGTACACTGTTTTAACCCAACCATAAGGAGAATCATGTCAGGCACAAATGGAACAGCAGCCAAGGTGGGCGAAAGTACAGCACTGAAGACGCGAGTCGCAAAGCTGGAATCCGAAGTGGCAGAACTGAAGACGCTGATAGAGAAGATGATCGATGGCATGAAACGTGCTGCGGCCAAACAGATCATGGACAATCCCGACGTGCGCGCGAAAATGGAGGATGCCCTAATGGCGAAAATGCCGATACCCGGCACCACCGACGGCCCGCTGGATCTGGGCACTTTGTGACCATCGGCCCTGCACCGTACAGCGGCGGAACGAGCAGCGACCCGCCGACGACGATGTACTACTGCGGCGGTACCGGCGCGGGCAACTCCGGCAACCCGCCGATCACACTACTGAGTCCCGGCGATTGGCATCCCGGCCCGCTGGCGTCACCGACCGCACCATCGAGCGCCTACGTCGAGTCGACGCAATTCGAAGCACTGTGGCCGGGCTGCAACTGGGACTCGGCGCACGGCTACAACGCGCAGCTTGTCCCGTATCCCGCTGCCATGCAACCGTTCTCGCCGCTGTATGAGATGCTGTTCGCCGACTCGATCACGGTCGGTGTCGAGGTGATGAAGACCATGATCCAAGCATGGTTCGCCGCGAATTCGTCTGGGCTGCTGTGCCTTCTGGGCGCATCGCAGGGGGCCGGAGTGGTCGACGCCACGCTACGCGACATCGAAACATGGCCCACCCCACCACCAACCGACCGGCTGACATACTTCACCGTCGCCAACCCATCCCGGCCCGGCGGCGCGTTCGCGCACTGGTGGCACCCCGGCTCCCCGCTGGGTAACGTCGTGCCCATCATCGAATACACCAACCCGTACCCGTGCCCGAACACGAGATACGATGGCACATACGTGTTTTGGCAGTACGACGGCGGCGGCTCCGACTGGCCGGATCTCGTCGCCGTTCCCACGCTCGGCGGCAGCGTGCAGAGCTTCCTGGAAACCGTAGCCGCTGACATCCTGTGCCCCATGCCGGTGATCAACGCGATGATCGGATTCCTGAATATCCATATCGGACTGCCGCTTTCGGGCGGGGTCGCGCTAGAAGCCATCGCGAATCCGTTCGGCGGGCCGGACTGGACAATCGGGATGCCGGTGCTTAACGGCCCGCTGCATCGCCCGCCACTGTCGGCGGCTGAATTGATCAACGTCACCACGTATCCCGCCGGAGGAACGTGCCACAGCTACATGCTGCCCAACACTCCCATCGTGCCAATGTCTTTCATGCCACCCATCACCTACGAACTGGGAAATATGATCTTCACGCCGTTCTACGAAATGATGTACGACCGAGCCGCGCGACCGTGGGGAAGTGCCGGATGACTGACTGGCGTTGGGGGCCACCGGCTGTGGGAACCGTGGGACCATCCGCGCCGTGCATCATGATCTATGTCGCCGGGACGGGGGCAGTAGCATCCACTGCCGCGTCACAGGCCACGATGGAAGCATTACTCGGCCTAACGTCGACCGATGGTTACACGTCGATCTGGTGCGAGTATCCCGGTTCACTTCCGCCCATTGTCGCCGGGCCGTCTTTCGGAGCGTCAATTGCGCAGGGGGTCACCAACTTACACGCGCTGATCGCGTCCACCTTTGCCGCGCACCCAACGGCCAACGTGTGCGTGGTGGGCTTCTCGCAAGGGTCCATGGTGATCGATCAGGTACTTACCGATTTCGAGAACGGGATCGGAACCCCCCCACCAGTAGACCAGTTTTCATACCTGGCAATCATCGATCCGATACGGCCCGGTGGCATGTTTTCCCATCTCTGGGAAGTGGGAACGGTAATGTTTCCCGGCTGGTTCGACTACACCGTGATCGCGATCCCAAACACCCGCTACTCAGGCAATGTTATCTTCTGGCAGTACGATTCGATTTCGGATTACCCCGATGGCATCGGCTCCGGTCTGCTCGCTATGATCACATCGGAGTGGCCACTGTCGGTGATAAACGGTGTGGCCGGTTCGGTTTTCATGCATTTCGGCGTGGCATCCATGCTCGGCTGGGATACCCCTTCGCAGATCACGCAGGTGCTAATGAACACTAGTACCTATTCGGGCGGTGGAACATGTAAGACCTGGATGCAGACGACTTATCCTATGCCTCTTGAGTTTCCATTAGCCCTGTGGTCATTCGGTCCTGATTGCTACCCGTTGTTCACGATGATTCTGCGGGCATGGATCGAACCCGCTTACAATCGGTATGGCCGGAACTTCAATCCTTATCCATGAGAGGCACACCATGAACAAGCTCGGTTTGCTCGACCCTACCCCCGGCGCGGTCAAGCTACGTCTGGCCAGCTATGTCAATTTCCGCCAATTGGCAATGCCTCCACCAGAATTCGGTCACTACAAGATGATCAAAGACTGGAAGATGCTCGCCAACGACAAGTACGGATGCTGTGCCTGGACGGGCGGCGAGCATATGTCGATGATGTTCTGTGCCGAAACCCATAGGAGCGCACCGTTTTCCGATGCGTCGACACTGAAGAACTACGCGTCGACCGGCTTCCAGTTGCTCGGTCCCGATGGCCAGCCGTGGCCCATCGATCCCGAGACCGGCGAACCGGACAACCCCACCGACAGTGGAACGGGTATCGATGACCTCGCCAAGCATTGGCGCAAAACAGGCTTGGTGGATGACACCGGCCATCGGCATAAGATCATCGCCTACCTGGACATGAACCCCGGCGATCTCCGCGAATTGTGGCTTGCCACTTGGCTTTTCCAGGCCACCGGGATGGGGTTCGCATTGCCCGAGTCGGCACAGGAGCAGACGGCGGCAGGCAGGACATGGGATTACGTGGCGGGCAGCCCCATTGTCGGCGGGCATTTCGTGCCGAACTTCGGTCGCGCGGGGGCCGCTGGCCTGGGTGTCGGCGTGACGTGGGACAAGGTGCAGCCGTTTACCGGTCGGTTCTACCAGCGGTTCAACAACCAGGGCATCGTGGTCCTCACACAGGAAGCGTTCATCAGGGCAAAAACCATTGACGGCGTGGACGATGTCATGCTGGCCGATGACCTTAAGCACATCACGGCGGTGTGACCATGCCTAAGATCCGGCAGTGCGATCACCCGCGCCCCGTCTACGCGTGCACCACGTGTCAGAAGCGGCCCGTCGACCATAGCGACCGGTGCACCAATAGGGATTTCCGCGACATGTGTGCGACCTGCGGTGTGGTGTGGGCAGAGATCGCGCGGGCGGCACTATGACAACCCCGGCGCATGACCAGAAGGTCACCCACTCCTACATCATCGCGTACCCAGAACATGAACCGCGCGAAGGAGATCCGCACTACAAGGACTTCCATGCCTACAGAAAGAAGACAGAGGCAACTGCGAAATGTGAAGTAGGACAACACCGTAACGACTACTCGGAATGTCAAGGGCCACTGCAACTTCACCACGCCCATGTGGAATTTGCCCTCATGAATAAAATAAATCTGGCCTGGTTGGAGGGTGACTATCCTGGGATTTCAGACCCGACACAGGAGGGCGCGTGGGTCGAATCGGCGGCGAATTTGGTATGGCTGTGCGAGTGGCACCACATCGGCCATGGGGGTGTACACTGTGCCACGTCAAGCGATTTCGAAGGTGAACGGTACATTAAGAACCTGATCCTCCGAGTCAAAATGTGGTTGAAGTTAGGTGGCACATGAGGCAGCAACGGCAGCCCGAGTGGGCTACTTGTATGGAACAACGCATCACTCAACACATCACTCAACAATTGGAGAACATCATGGCATTGGTACAGATTGACGACGCCGACCTCGCGACGTTCGCGAGCACTGTCGAAACCGAAGTGGCAGCACTGGTTACGGCCAACACCGGCATCGGTGACGCGGTCACTGTTCTGCAGGGCTACATCCAACAGCTTCTCGCGGGCCAGGTAACGCCGCTGCCCGTCGCGGACGAGACCGCCATCACCACCGCACTAACCGACCTGGCCACCAACGCCAGCGCCATCGGGACGTCGGTCGGCAATCTCGACGCGTTGGAGCCCGTTGTCCCTACGCCCCCGAGCCCGTAAGCGTTACCATGATCCCGTTCGCCAACTTGGCGAACATGTGGGGCTTGCTGATCAACCCGCGTGTGGGCGTTGCCTACTTGTGGGGCGGCTGCTTCGACGCGGTTGACCATACCGTTGGCGCTGACTGTTCGGGTTGCGCTGGTATGGTCACCGCGTCGTTGCAGCAGGGACTGAATGTTGTTTTCCAGCACTACTTTTCTACCATGGATTTCGCCGGTCTCAACCCTGGCGACGTCGGCCCTATGGGCATCGTCATCGTCGCGTCGCTGGCTGACATCCCGCCCGACGCGGCGGTGCGGTATTCGATCCTGCAAGACCCCAACGCCGAAGACGCGCACATCATCTGCGCTGTGCCATCGACCGTCGACTCGGCGGGGAACTACGGCGGGTACGTTACCATCGAATCTGGTGGCAACGAAAACTGTTTGGCCACAGGCGATAACGCGACGGCGATGGACGATCCCGAATTCAACCAGTGGGGCTACCTGCCAGGTCCGATCCAAGATGCGCCCCCGCCACCACCTTTGACGCCGATGCAGCTTAACGCGTTGATCGTGATCGCAGCCGGTGAAGCGATGGGTATCACCCCGCTCGGTCAGACGATGGGCCTGTGTTGCGCTCTGGACGAATCCGGCATGCTGATGTACGCCAATTCCAATGTGCCTGAGTCACTGAACTATCCACACGATGCAGTCGGCAGTGACGGCATGAGCTGTGGTCCGTTTCAGCAACAGTCGACAACGGGTTGGGGCACTGTCGCGCAGGAGATGGACTGGACCGCAAGTGCCACCATGTTTTTCGCTGCGCTGGCGAAGACCGACTATACCAATCCGGCCAACTCACCGGGATGGCGTATCCAACAGGTGCAGCGATCCGGCACACCGGACGGGTCCAACTACGACGCACAGTGGGATACCGCTGTGGCGCTGTATAACTCAGTCATTACCGTTGTTCCGCCACCAGCACCACCGGAAGGTTTCCTTATGGCACTCACCGACCAGCAACAGAACGACCTATACAACGCGATCTGCGGAAAGGTCACGAGTCAAGCATCTTTCAGGCAGCTCGGCGAAGGCGCGAATTGGGAACCGGCACAATTCTGGCTCAACGACGACGGCATGACGTATGACCAATACGTTTATTGGGCAGCATCTCTCGGTGATCAGGTCAACCTGGCGATACTCACCGAGATCGCCGCTGGTGACGTCACTAAGTACCCTGACCGTATTGAAGACATCCGGCTGGCTCAGCAGGCACTGGACCGAATCGGCGCGGGTGGTACGGTAACGCCAGCACCGGAGCCGGTGCCCGTGCCTGTACCGGCTCCGGTGTCTCCTACGCCGAATGTGGTTCCGGCGACACCGGTTACGCCCGGCACGCTGAATATCAACACCGCACAGATCATGGGATGGGTCAAGGATGCGCTGACCATCCTTGGCGCACTAGGGACATGGGCAACCGCTGTGCATTCGGCGCTCGGCCAATTCCTGCCTGGTACAGCGGGTGCTGTGGTTCCTGCCCTGTTAGCCGGTGGCACAACGGTTCTGGCTGGGCATACCGTACGGCAAAAGACTGTCGCACAGAAACAGGTTGTCGCACTGAAAGGCGGCTAGGCATAGGAGGTTTCATGATGGCCACTGACGAGCAACACGACGTGTTGAGGCAGGGCACCAGCGGGTCGACTCCGGTCCCCGACCCTACCGTGCTCACCACGGAGGCGCTGCGGCGTGAGGTCGCGGGCTTAAAGGAACTTGTCGCGTCCGACATGTTCGCACTGCGAGAACTGTTGGAAGAGAAGATATCCACGGTCAAAACGCAGTTGCACGACACCAAGGAATACAGCGCGCAATCCCGCGACAGTCTGGCGCACGATATCCAGCGCTCGGAATCGCTGCGTGATGAAAGCCTGGAAACCTTGCGTGCCATGATGTCGTCAATGATCGAACTACGTGACGAGAAGCTGAATGCTGTTAGCCTGCAATTCGATCTGATGGAACAGTACCGCGTCGAGCAGAAACACGACACCCAGGCCGCTGTCGATGCGGCGCTAGCAGCCGCCAAAGAGGCTGTGCAGCAACAGACTATCGCGTCCGACCGATCCATCACCAAGAGCGAGACGGCCACCAGTGAGCAGTTGAAGCAGATGAACGTCACGACTTCGACTGCGATACAAGGAATTAACCTGATCATCGATGACGTCAAGGAACGCATCTCGCGGATGGAGTCCTTCCAGGTCGGCGTGAAATCGTCCACCACCGAAGGCCGCGACGTGCGGGCCGACAGCCGAGGCACGATTGCCATCATGGTCGCAGTGGCTAGCGTGTTCCTCACCCTGGTACTGACCATCGTCACCGGCATCCATCTGACACATCCCTAAGAAAGGCACACCATGCAGCAACGAATTGTCTCGTTAGCCACCATTATTCTCATCTTTGGGGTGATGGGATGTAGTCACCATACCGACCCGGCACCAACGACGGTGACCAGCCAGCCCACATTCCCACCGGGTCACACGCAGACCGAGACACCCACCACGGCGGCACCGAATCCGACGTTCTGGGTTAACCCACCGACATCGTCGGGGATAGGCAAAGGCTGAAATGTCTTCTCTCACAATCTTTTCCGTCAACGGTTTCATGGGAAACATGTGGCTTGGGCCGCAAGCCGAGGTCGGCGCGGCAGTGCAAAAGGCCACCGGGATATGGTGGCAGCCAATAGGATTCGACTCATCTCCGGTTCCACTGTCAACCGGCGTGAATAACGGCAGGGCCGCATTCCGTACTGCTCGCCAGGAACACCCCGGCCCGTGCCTGCTCACCGCATGGTCCGAAGGTGCGTGCATCCTGACCGAAGAACTGAAAGCCGATCCGCAGTTGCTGGCCGACTGCAAAGGTGGCGCGTTCTACGGCAACCCCTATCGTGCTGCGGGACAGTGGAACCCGAGCGGGTCGGCGCTGGGCGCGGTCGGTGATCCTGGTGGCGCTGGCGTGGGTGGACCGGCGAAGAACTGGCAGACACCCGATACCATCCACCACTATTGCCACGGCCCCAATCAGCCGTCCTACGATGGCCTACCCGGTATCGATCAGTACACCTGTTGCAGCACAGGCGAAGACGGCGACATCGCGCGTATCTTCTACAATTTCGTGTTCGCACAGTGGACCGGGGCCTTCGAAGAGATCATGGTGGTGGCGCAGGATTTGGTGAAAAACACTGGTATGACTCTCTTTATGGCCATCAAGACGGCGATAGAGTGGATCGAATTCTTCGCCGGTAACACCGGTCCACACACAGATTACACGAGTTATGCTGGCGCAGCGTATCTTACGGGTGTCGCGAGGTCGATACTGTGAGGCCGGATCAACGGCAGAATCAGTTGATAGGTAAGGTAATTGAAATCGAAATGAAAGGCACAACCATGGGAGATCTCCCAGTCACGGTATCCATCCCCAACATCGACATCAGCGCGCTGGTGGCCGATGCCGAGCTAGTCATCAACCCACTTGAAACCGTGCTGGAATTCGCGGCGAAGTGGGGCGGCATGCTCGGCCTACCCCAGACCGCCTCACTGGCCGAGTTCGCCACCTGGGTGGGGGTGATCAAGGGGTTGCTCGACAAGGCCGCTGGACTGTAACCCCCGCCAGCACCCGCTAAGTGCCCCTCGCCACGCGCGAGGGGCGCTTTTTGGCGTCTAGGCACCACGGTGCCCCGTAATGGCCCCCCAGATCCCCGCAGGGCCACGATCCCGGCTGGCGGGCACTGCCACACCACCCAGTGGCCGTTCGCTATTCCCGCAGGCCAGGGCCTTATTGGCTAGTGTGATAGAGATCACAGGACTGGGGCCCCTTAAAAGTTGACTTGGGGCCCCATTGGGATATATGTTTGCACAGCAAACAGTTTTACAGAGCCGGGACACAGAGCCGGGGCCACCAGTGAGATCGAACCGCCAGCGTGCGCGGGTGATCCGCCCCTTGCAACTCAGATAGCTACCGGACGAAACGCCAGGACATCGCCGGGAGGCGACTGCCTGGCATGTCTCCTTCAATCTGAATCTTGAAGGGAGGCATCGCATTTCGGTGCGGTGCTCTCCACTTGAGGATTCAAATTCGCCAGTTCCTCACTGGCACAACCAGATTGGAAGACCATCATGACACTCTACGCAGTCAACGGACGCACTCACGCGCCGGTCAACATTGGCGACACCGTGACCAACTTTCGTGGCGAGACAGCCACCCTAATCAGCCTGAGCCGCGCTCAGGTGCCCGGCAAGTCGGGCAAGGTAGTGGTGCAGTGGCCGATGCCAAGTAACCCGGCATTCGGTGCAACGCATTATCAAATGGAGTACTACGACAAGGTTTTCGACCTCGCCGTGTATGACAGCGAGTACATCGACCAGCCTAGCTACGTCGACAGCAACACTCCTGAAGGAAAGGCTTTACACAATCATTTCTTTGGGTGAACGACAGCCAGACCGGCTCAAGACCGGGCACCGGGGTATCAAAGCCCCCGGCTGGCACGACGCGAGAATCGTTCTCGCGCAATTAGATTGGAGACACAATGAATACAACCACACTACCTCCGGTTCCCCCGCGTAGCATTCGCAACGCTGGCCACCGGGAACTTGTGGACCTGCTACGGCAGCAGTTCCGGCAGCGCGTCGACCTTGTGGTCCCGCGTCCCGCCCTCCGCATGTCGGACGACGGGAGCTTCGAACTGGCCGGTATCGAACCGGTGGTCAGCGACGATGGCGTTACGGATGTGAACGGTTCCTACCGTGCCACAGACAAGGCGTTGGGTGACCTGGCTGCCGAGGACAAGACCGGCATCCCCGTCAAGTACCTTCGCCGCCTGGCGAGCGATCATCCAGACCTGTTGGCGCACAACGTCAACACCCTGTTTGACCGCGACAAGCGACGTCCGGTGCTGGTGCGGGCTCTGTACGGTAGCGACCCTGCGCACCCCGGTTCATCGGGGATCATTCGCGCGTTCCTGTCCGACAAGTTCGGCGGGCCGGATAACCTGGACACCGTTTTCTCGGTGCTCGACGGTATGCGGCAAGCTGGTTTGGCTGCGAACGAAATCGAATGGCGCGGTGCGGATCTCGACAATGACAA
>QGNH01001375.1_pt2 | contig 32182 bp, 46 predicted proteins | sample 1735481 | NCBI WGS metagenome assembly QGNH01 (sample SAMN09239004, study PRJNA386568) | Viral metagenome, whole genome shotgun sequencing project. | reverse complement strand
TTAAGGAGAACCAAACGTACTCACTCCCATTGTAGATGTATTGCAATAAAACAGGGAACCCGCCAGTAAAAGAACCAGCGGGAAGGTTCGCAAACCCGCCGTAGGTTAATTCTTGCACCGTAACGGGGCTGCCGCCGTTTACGGCTACCGTAACGCTCCCGGTGTTAGTGTAAGGCGGAGTAATAGTGAGAATTTCGCCAGGAGTCAGAGTAAAATTACTAGGCGTCGTAGAGTTTACAGTAATAGTATTTGTCCCTGCCACTCCATTCCCGATATATATTGATCCTGTTCCGTTTAGCCCAAAAAGGGTTGGCGGTGACGTGCTATTATCGACTCCAACGGGGCTGGTTTGCCCCTGAGGAATAACTATTCCCGCCGTGCTGGTTCCAGCTTGTACAGTGAGGGTATAATTTCCCGTCGTGCTGTTGTTGATATAATAGAAGCCACCCTGCGCCGGGAAGATGATGTTAATGTTACCGGTCAACATCCCGGTAAAATTATAAATCATGTTTTGAGATTGCGCCGAAGTAAGCGTAACATTACCGCTTCCGGCAACGCTTAATGTAAGTGTACCGCCAAGATTATTATCAATGGTGGTAAAATTGTTGTTGAGAACTACGCCCCAGGTATTCGTATTCGAACCGGTCGTTTGGTTGTTATATCCCTTATTTGGCGTGTTAGCCGCGCTCGCTGCTACCGAGAAAATTATCAAGACAAGAAAGGAAATAAGAAGCTTTGTAAGAAAATCTTTCATTACGCCCCCCTAAGCCTGGCATTTAATGAGCCGTAAGCCGCCATCGTATTAATTGCAAATGTTGCGTTCGCCACTAGATACACCGTTGTCGTAGTCGTGATATTCACTCGCGTCATTCCGACGAAAAAAGCTGGCATTAAACCGCCCGCCCCCACCGATATGCCGAATTGCGAATAAGCTCCGGCACCGGGAGAAGTCGGCAACGTGGCGGATGTGGTGTTTATCCCCCCCTCGAAAATGGTAGCGGTTGTTAAAGTGTTGGCCGTAAAGGCTACGTTGCCCCATACATCCCAATCGCCCGCGACGAGAGATAGGGATGTAACATTTGCCGAGTCGGCGCTCGTAAGGGGCACCGCTGATCCCGATGCTATAGTCGAGCTGGTATAATCCGTGGAAAGGATGTCGGTTAGGTTTTGACCAAGCTTGTTAATGCCGATCCCGATATTCTGTAGCGCAGTCACTATATTCGTGAACATGCCTGGATTTATACTTGGCGGTGGGGTTAAGCTACTCATCGTTACCTTCTGCCCGCTGGGCGCATATCTGCCAAAAATTGACCCATTCGCCAAAAACCGTTAGCAGGCGATACATCTTCTACCTGTATCTTGGCAAGTCTACTTCTCGACCTTATTATAATATACTCGGTTTCTTGAGTCACGTCCACAACATAACTATTCGGCGTATCCTGTGGGTNNGGGTAGTCCGCCGTAGATACGGTGATTTGAATTGTGGGCGTTCCCTGCCACACAAAGTCAGGGATTATTCGGTCAAGAAAAATATAATTTTCCCCACCGGTTAAAGTAAACCAGCCTGTTGTTGCGGAAGATATTAACGGCAGACCGTCAGCCAATGTTCCAACCTCATGTTGCTGGATCAGGCCGCTAGTATCAGTGCCAAGCGGATTGTTCCCGGTGAAAATAGACTGATCCTGCCACGCCGTGCGCGCCATGCTGCCGTAGTCCCACAAGGGTGCGCCGGCAGAGAAACTGCATTTTATGTACGAATCATTCTCACCCGTTCCGGTGCCGGAAGGATAAAAAACGAAGAATTCATTAAAATGCGAATTGGCAGCGACCACTATCTTGTCTGCCTGATACCAATCTATATTGTAAAATAATATATCCCATACATCGCATGGGATAGGCGAAACTGACCCACCGGAACACACAAAGAACCCATTGTAGGACATCCATATGATATTAACGCCAAGGATGCACACGGCGCGCATTGATATGAGGCCGCACCCTTCCGCTATCTCAGTGAACCCATAAACCAACGGCGGTTGGATATATTGCATCGCCCAGACACCTATATCCGTCCACAGGAATGCGAATTGCGGTCCTTGTAATCCTCCGACAATTTTTGAGCCGCGTGATAGGCGGAACGATCCTGCCTGGTTCGCCGCCGTCGCCGTCCAATCGGTGTAGTCCGCCACATCACAAAAACGGATAAGCATGGGATCGGGATTCCCCGTACTCGGATCGGTCGCCCCGAAGGTTATGATTTGCTGCTCGGCCATGGCTATAAACAACCCCTCTACCACGGGCGGCGCATTTGCCGACATCAACACCGCAGGATTCTGGAATATTTCAGGAGGCGTCCAGAGATAAATAGAGCCGCCGGTTGGCGCGGCAACCAGGTCTTGGCCGAACGCGCCCATAGACCATTGCCTAAGCGCGGTAGGTGTTGCTGATGAAGCTCCTTGCCCGTAAGGACCGAAGCCGAATCCCCCGTCACCGAAACCGGAAACGGTTGATGCTGAGACTAAGCCAGACGGTAGCATATACTGAATCGTGGTATCGCCGCCATTTTCATAACCAGAGGTTGAAGACGTGGCCGCTCCCGGCCCTGTAATAGTGAAATTGTTGGCGTCTATTACGGTCTGGACGATATATGGCCCCGGAGTGATAACAATACCTCCTACTGTGGTAGAAACAGCGACGGTGAATACGCTAGTCATGGCCGTAAATCCGTGATTGGCCAGCGTCACCTTGACGGCAGATTGCGTATTGGTTGTTGTGAAATCCGCCGCCGCTCCGCCATTATTTACCGTCGCCGTTGCCGCAGAGGCGGCGTTTATGGTAAACGCGGTTCCGGCAACGCTTTGCACCTCATATGTTCCCTGTAAAATAAGCCCACCGACAGATATTGCATTTAGAATGTTAACTCCATCGTTCACACTGACATCAGATGGCGTGGAATCCACTATCGTCACGACAGCGGTATGAATTACCGTGCTATAATTAACGGCGATAGTATCCGTCATGCGGATTGGAGTGATGTCAGTCAAGACGCTGCCGTTGTAGACCTGAAGCCGCTGTTCCGTTCCGCAGGCGACGTATGCGTTTGATGATAAATCCGCCCACGCCAACATACCGCGACATGTACCCTGCAGAGTGGATGAAGTCAGACGCGCCCATCCGCCGATTTTCTGCATGAAGCCCTGAAAGAAGCGGATAAGATTGGAAGCTGCCCATCGGCCTGCCGCCAGCAAGGGTGACGCTTCAGTCGTGACGCCCGGCTGAATTTGGATGGGGGTAAACGCCATACATTACGGCCTCGGTGATGATTGCGGAGTCGCGCTGAATGGACTCCAGTTCGGAGCTTGCGACTTCCTTCTCTGTTCCTCTTCCAACACACTCTTCTTGGCCTCCTGATATTGCTGCTCCCACGATACAGCACCGTCCTGATTCTGGCTCTGGGCAGAAAAGTCACGCTGGAACCCCATAGCGAAGACCATGCAAGCGTAGACAAAGAGATCGGGATAGGTGAGAGAAATATAGGTAGAGGTATTGGTCGCTGAGATTGGCGCTGGCCTATAGATACCCGTTATTTCCAATTCGTAAGCTTGGTCAGCCGTTGGCGCCACGATACCGGTGGTCGCGCTCAAAAGAGCTAGATATTCAGGAACGGTATTCCCCGTATTCTCCTGTGGCCACACTTGGTCGATAAACTCTTTAGACACCACCAAGAGCGGGTTGCGAGTTCCGACGGCCGGAACGGTACTGGCCGGAGTAATAACATTCGCGCTTTGAATAATTAGAATGGCAGCCGGCAACGTAAAGTCGCGGCTTGACGTGCTTAAGGTTACGGAATGATCCTCTTCTCGCGTGGCAAGGAAGTCTATCTCGCGGTATATGCGCTGCTCTCCGGCCTCGGTGATACGCGGCAGGATATTGTTAAAATCATTATCACTAGATGGAGTTTGCGAGGCCGCATTCGTTATCGGATATTGCAGCAAATCACCAAGCGCCGTTGTCAGGTCAGACCATTGCATATCAATAATAACCTTCGCACAAGTAATTCAGTTTATCGCCTGCCGTGATGGCGCTTGCGGCTGTTATTGCCAGTGTCGTAACCGTCGTCACCGGGTGAACAAGATTGGTTGGCGTTGTGACGTCGTACACCCAGCAGACAGGCGCGTGGGTAAATGATAAGGAGCCTGCAAACGTCAAAGTGCACACGCCACCGTTGGTGCTGCTGCCGACGGTTACGACTCCGGTACGGTTATTCCCGACGACGCTGGCCGATGTTCCGCAAGCGCTCGAACCAGAAGCTACGGCAGGCGTCGTACCGGTGGTTTGAATCTCCCCCAGAGAACTTTTATTACTTGGTGTCTGCGTGAAATACGATGACACTGAGCCGGTGAAATCGGTTAGGTTGACGTAATCAGTAGCGGCAAATGGATAACCGCTGGTAAACGCCGTGTCGCTATACTGCGTCGCATGAATGATGTTATTTCCGCCATCGCTGGTCGGGTCAATGCCGGTGGTGCAGCTAAAGTCCGTAAGATTTATAACATTATTCGATCCGCCGATAGATAGGCATGTGCTGGTTGTTCCCTCGATGTTCTGCAAATTCGCGGTAATAATATTGAACGAACTCTCGGCGTTGATACCGATGACGCTCGTTCCCGTTGATTCAATACCTGTCGATATGACGTTGAGGGTAGCCGCGCCCGCCTTTAGATCAATCAGTGATATTCCGGTCGCCGTTGGGTAAGCATCAAGGTTTATCTGCCCCATATTTAAGCGGTATGCACCTGCATCCTGCAGGAGGGCCGGAACATTGCCGTATCCACCGGCCGTATAAAATGCCTTAGCTATGCTAACCCCCGCCGAGGCAATCTCAAGGTTGCCATAGTCGGGGTAAATTTCATCTATTGAATCCGGTGTGCCGATGTAAAATGCGTGGTATCCGGTTTCTGCGTAAGCGTGCATCTTAACAAGATGCCCGGTGCCGGAATAATACCCTGACGACAGGCTTGAATGATATCCCGCCGCACCGCTTTCGGCATCAATAAAGTCCATTACCACCTTGTCATGCGGCCCTTCATCTTCCCATCCATAACTACCGCAATTGCGTGTGCGCACATGGTCAAAGATTCCCTCCTCGAACCCCTTCCAATCCGTCAGGCTCCAGGCTGACGCATCCGAAGCTTCGGTATGCATGCAGACGCCGTAAGCCTCTTCCATCTGCACGGTTCCCAGCATCATTTCCATATTACCGTACCACGCCACGCACCGCCCTTGGGTCTGACCCAATTTATTGCAATCGAGGTGCATATCCTGCAAGCCGAACCACGACGGTACGCGGGGGTCGGAAGTACGGCCGTTATAGGTTCCGCTGGGGCCATAATTCAGGCCGCCCCCCGTCAAAGAGGCGAAGTTTTCCGATACCATAAAATCAGCGTTGATGCCGCTTTTTAAAAATAGCTCACAGGCCTGTGCGCCGCCGGCGCAGGCGAGAATAGAAAGGCGGGGCTGGACAACCTGCCCGGTGGCGCACACACCATTGGGGAACATGAGTTTGAATCCGCGCGTATTATGACCATTCGCGTCTAATTGTCCGGCGGTGATGTCCGTTATGGCTGCGGCAATATCGGTTGTGTTCGACGTGTCCTGACCGGAAGGATAAAACGTCATGCGCCCTGTGTGATTGGTTAGAGAACTGTTTGTCCAATTAGCGGCCAATACCGCATTGCCGGATGATATGCTGGAAATGGTAGTGTTAAGAATAACCGTTTCATTGGTGTCCGTTAGCACGACGACCTTGCCGACATCCCCGGCGACAAAAGTGTATGAAGCGCTGGAGGCTGTCGCAGTTCCATTGGTAATGTTTATATCCACCAACGCTGTGCCGCCGCACGTAACCCCCCAATCGGCCGCATTATATACATCGGAAAAGTGGCTTTGCAATGTACGCGCCGCAGTTGCCAGCGTGGAAACCACGGTAACGCTGGGAGATGTAGCCAGCACCACACTCCCGCTTCCGGTAGTAGCCTTTTCACCGACAACGCCGCCGTTATTATATTCAACATACCCCGATGTTCCGTTGGTGATCGTCGTGGTTCCCACGACAAGGCCGCTGCTGCCGCTTCCGCAGGAGCCAGTTGTCCATGCCCCGGCGACGCCCTTAAGGCAATCTCCGTCAATTTCCGCAACGCCGAGAGGCGAAGACGTCCCGTTACTGATAACCGCATAACCGGAAGTCGGCCATGTGATAGGATTTAGAGCCGTTATAGCTGCTAAAAGCGCGGTTTCATCATTATACACCGCTCCGAAATTATTGCGTATAACCGATGAGGATAGGGGTGAACTCGTGGCGGGAACGTTTGGATTAACAGTAATAGTTACGGCAAACGCCTCATTAAAACCGAGAGCGAGGAACATCAATATGTAAATAAGATTCTTCATTGTCACTGATCCCATGCTACGTTCGGTTCATCCCACAATATGCCCGGCTCATCCCACGATACCTCGTTCTCGTTAGCATTCGCAGTAGACCCGTTCTGCTCTTCCTGCGCTGCAAGATAGGGCCTAGGGTCTCTAACCGGCACCGGATCAGGTGGCAACTTAAGCGGCCGCCAGCCTTCATATGGCTTATCAACGCAGGTGCGAGTGCACACCCGCAGCTTGATGTTTTGTATTTGATTACCGCGCCAATCGTATTGCCAGACCAAATCGCTTAGAGAATACCAGATGCCGCACCGGTCACAGCAGCCGCCCGCAGCGGGCGCTGTCGCATTGATATTNNAAGCCATATCACGCTACCTCTCTGTATTTGAAGCGGAGGCCAGTATAAACAATGGGGTTTTTTTCGTATTTTGCCATACATTTTTATATCATACTTAATTAGAATAATATCCACTTAAATCCGGTAAAATCATAAGTTGAGCGCGTTCGCGGTCTTCGTTCATCAGAGCTTGCCAGCTTGCATCCGAATCAGCCTTCACCACCGGTAGCATCGCCTTCGCATACTTCATCGCCAGTCGGACGGCAACCAGCCCGCAAAGGGCATCGAAGGCGCGGTACGGAACGTCAGGCAACTCTCCCATCGTCGCATTGGCATCCTGCAACCTGCGCATCCGGTACGCCTGCAGTTGGTATACAAGGGCATTATCAGGAACCTGCCACATGGTGATGGTCTGCGCCTGTACACGATCATACCAATATGATGTCGGCCTGCCCGGCGCTGCCTTGTTTGGAATATCAGCGTAATCGGTACGGCCAAGCGGCGTCAAAATATAATCCGGCGTTTGCAGGGATGGCGCTTGCGCTAATATCTGAACCTGCCCCCCGTTTTCATACTCACTGTCGTTAAAGATACCGTCAGCCAGTGTGGCAATCGTGAATACGCTGGAGCTGCTCACGCTCAAGACCTGATACGCCCCGTAAAGCACATTGCCGCCGCACAGCGTCGATACCGCAATATTGAAATATTCATTTGGTGTTTGACCGTGATTTGGCAACGTTACTTGATAATTTGAACTGCCGGCAATGGCGGTGAATTCAGGAACCACACCGCCACCGCTGACAGCCGATGTAGCGGCCACCGGAGATGCAATAGTGAAATTGTTTGTGTCGATAACGCTCGTCACCTGATAATAGCCGGATAGTAGGATATTGGCGATTCCAACCGGCGTGTTGACGTTGATAAAGTTCCCCGTCACCAACCCGTGATTCGGCACCGTCACAGTGACCGATGTACTGTTGAGAGTTGTGGTGAATAAGGTGGGGACGTTAAAGGTATTCGTGAGCGAGTAAAGTCGCACATAAACATCAAGAAGATCGGCCGTGTTTAGCGGAAGACTGTAAACAGCGACACCGGCGACGAGGTTGATTGTGATTAAATCCACGGCCCACAGAAGCGGCATTCCGGAATTAGCCATGCTTTGCAGCGCAAGATTCAGCGAGCGCCGCGCTTCGACCATGTGCGGGCCGGTGATAGCAGGAGGGCGGAGTTCTATTCTGCTGAAAGCCTCAAGTAAAACCTGGCTTCCATCCAATCCCCAAGAATACGTTCCACTGGTACTTGCGGTCATCTTCTGTTCCTGCACCGGTCATACTGTAGCGGTGGGTAACAGTATGCCTCAATGTTTCCACTTCGCCGCGTTAGCGGCGAAAGTAGCCCTTTTTCTTACTGCCGGATCAGGCGAGTTTTTAGCCTTTTCCAACTTTTTTTCAGGAATTTTATTCCCCGGCTTGACCTTCAAATCTTTATGCAAAAGGCCTTCGTGCGATTTTTTAATATGTATGCTGCCGCCCCTGGCCTTCTTATCCGCTCTCTTCTTCGCCTTACCACCTCGCGCCATCTGCGCGTCAGCGGATACCATATCGGGAGACGAATCAGCAGGGCTGTCAGGCTTTTTATTACTGACAGCAGGAAGCATGACGTGAGGGCGACCTGGTTTGCCCTTCACGATTAATCCATCTCTTTGTCCAGCGGAGCGCTCATACCTTTGCCGCCGCCAGGCAGGCCCTTTGGTTCAGCGCCGGATAACGGAGACTTCGGCGTGGCAATCTTGCCGCCGCGAGCCTTCTTGTCGATCCTGTGCTTAGCTTTATGGCCTTCGGCCTTATGAACCTTACCGCCTTTTTTCATTTTGGCCGTTTCATCCTCTTTGTCGTCGCCGCCTTTTTTAACATCGCCGCCGGCCATAACTTTACCGCCCTTTTTCATGCAAGATTTGCCCTTCATTTTCGCTCTCCTTATACTGCTAGTTGATATAAATTAAGAGTTTGCAGCAAAACCCTGAATTTTACTATTGTAGTCATTTTACACCACATTTTATGTTGGAGCAAGAAGTTATCACGGTAATATCTGCACTAAGGCAGCCTCGCAGGGATAGAGAACGAACGATCCGCCGTCACGAGCGCGCCGACGGCGCCGATCAACTCTCCGAATTTCACTTCATCGATGGCCATGAAATCGTTCTCCTATGGCAATATTGCATTTATAGCGCTAGCCGCAACTTGAGCTTCAAGGCTATAGCCTAAGGTTGTGGGGTGGGTGCCATCAGCGGAATACCCGGCAGTTTGCGGATATTGAAGCTGCGTTATGCTGTCATAATCTATGAGACCTGCGGCTCCTATAGATACATAATTGGCTTTAATCCACGTATTATATGCCTGACGTTGTATATCATTCGCACTTCCATTGGTGCAAGCGCCATCATATATAAAAGTGACAGGAAATACATAGAAACCAGCAGTGTTGGCTGCGGTAATATAAGATTGGATATTTGTTTCAACTGTCGTAGCGGGGACGCTGTTCACGCATATATCCGCTTCACCTGCCTCGATGACGACAATATTTTTATTAAAAGAAGAATTGTAAGAAGCGATTACGTTAGCACTTTCATTGGCTAAGCATGTCGATAATGGGCGGCCATAAACCCCTACATCGCGGTTATAGGTATGGTAATTCAAAAGGGGAATAGCTTGGAATGGATTATTTACACCAGCCGTAGAACCCGTCCCCAAAGTGATGCTATCCCCATCCCAAGTGATACGCGCGTCAGGGGTTGTGTTGATGCCAAAAGCCGTCTCTAAATTGGCCTCATTTGTCGAAATTGTTCCCTGAGACAACACGGTGTTGTAAATCGCCACGAGATATACTTGTCCCAAATACGCATACCCAGCAGTGCTGGTAGCTCCGATAAATCCTCCTGTTGAGGTGTTGGCATTCGCCACGCCCAATCCCGTTTTTAGCTGGCCGTTAACTTGATAGGTGTTGGATGTGGAATTGAGCGTTGCGACTTTGACATCGGGGTAGGTTGTATTGCCAAACACGGTGGTATTTTGAAACCCTGGTCCGGTACTTAAAAGATTATCGCCACCGTTTTGTGAAAAATTCAGCGATACGCCAGTAGCGTAGTTTGAACTCGTAGACCATACAGCCCCGCTGGGACCGATAGTGGCCTGCACGGAAAATATCGTTTCGTCCTGCGTGTTAGATGCAAGACCAGCAGGTAAAACCAAATCGACCTGGCCGGAAGTCCATGCTGTTAAACCTGGAATATTATTTATCATGTTGGCGTTGGTGAAACTAAAGGCGCTTGCAACAGTAGATTGCGTTGAATCGTTGCCGTTTCCGCTTTGATCGTACCATTTGATAACGCCGCAGGTAGTAGCATTACAAAAAGTCATGGCGGAAGCGATGTCGCAAACACCACTCACGAAACCAATATTCAGCGTTGTGCTGTCCGAGGCGCGCTCAACCTGCAAGCAATTACCAGACCATCCCGAATATCGAATGACCGAATAAACAGCCTGAAGATTGCCTGAAGGAAGCGTAATACTAAATGGCGCTGTCGTAGCGCCGTTATAGGGAAATCCTGCAAAAGCATTATTCTCGCAAATAAGAAAAAACACTAATAAAAGTGCTAATATCTTACGGGAAAGCATAACCTGTCTGCCCCCCTCCACTGATAGTCGCCGGGCCTTCATTTATATAGCCCATTCCTGGCATCAAATATTGCCTACCGCTGGTTTGTGATCCAAGCAATACGCGAGGCGACACATATTCAGTTATACTGGGGTCGGCCACATACACCCGGCATTTTACCGTGCCGGCTAATTGTGGTGTGAAGGATACTGTCATTTTTTGTGCATTCGCAGGTGAACCGCTCCAAGTGTCGCTGCTGGTAGCCCATGTCGTTGGTGTAGCGAGCGGACTTGAAACTTTCCCGCTGGTCGCCACCCCGAGCGGATAACCAGATGTGCTTAGATTTTCGCATTCTGGCCATATTTGAGCATTGTTAAGTGATTGCGCCCCAGCGATTTCAACTGTAGCTGTAACACTGGAACCAGTGGTGTTGTACCAAGCGATAACTGGTAATTCTTCAAGAATGAATGGCTGACCGTAAGCGGCATCGGCACCGGTGATTATTTTCCATGATACAGGCGTTGATCCATCGGTAGCTTGATTCGTGCTGTCATAAACACTCGTCGAATCCTGTGCACTTCCTAAAAGCTGGCTACGATAAAAGCGGTATTGTGTTGATGCGGAATCCGAATTATCAAGCTCAAACCATGGCGTATTGGGCTGCCCAAAAACACCCGTCGTCATGGCAACGCCAGAACCCAGCTTACAGTTCTGAAACTTCACGAATCCGGCTATTTCCTCNNTCTAGGGCATTGCTGAATAATGTCCCAGTGATAGCGGACACATCAACATCGCGGAATGTATAATATACCGACTTGATCACGCCAGGGATGAGCAATACCGTAGGAATGCTTCCTGTGGCGGCAATAGAACCGCCTATCATAGTCCATCCCTGAGGCGAATTGCTTCCGTTGCCAACTCCTTGCGTGGTTGCCGAAAAGGTCATGGTCGAATTGACTATGAGTACGCACTTGTCGTCATAGCAATAAGCGAAGATGCCACCGGCTCCCGTGCTTAAATCATTAAAAGCATTCGTGTCAAACTGGGTAAATTCTCCTGCTTCTCCGAGTTGCAACAATTCTGCACTCGACGAACCGCTGCCATCATTCCATGTTATGCCATAATAATAGGCATCCCCGTATACCGCCAACCCAAAAGACCCCGTTACATTTACGGTGGCGCCCGCCGTTAATGCGGTTGGAGGAACGGTCGTTTTGCTTATGCTTAAATATTGATTCGGTGCGGCAGCCGTTGCCTGCCCCCCAGTCAGCGTCATTGCCGAAGCCTGTGTCTCGTTGTGATCGCTGGCGATATATATCGTCGCCGGCACAACCACCTCCCATGTCGCCGCGTCCGCCGCAAGAATACGGGCGTGCGGTGCAGCGAATGCGCCGAAATTCGTCGCAGCGCCGAGCGAAGTCCACGTCACGGCGCCGGAATTATCCGAGGTGGTGTTACCTGCCGTAGCACTGAAAGCTGGCTTTGATGAACCTGTATTGCCAGTTCTGGCGCTAATTATCTGGCAGCTACCAGAAGTTGAATCGTAGATGATTTCACCAAGCACTGTCGTCGTCGAGGCCGTCCATACCGGAGAATTTACGGTGTCTCCGTTGACGCACGGCTGTCCGGTGACTTCCTGCCAATGGCATGTGTTGTCGGTGGTTATGGCCCCCTTTGTCGTCGTCCACGTTGGCTCGGCACCATTGGTGGTGGTGCACGCCGCACTCTCGTTAACCAATACGCGCTCCGAATCCACTGCCGGGCTGTTATCGGTATTCGACATAAGCCGACCAGCGGCAACGCTACTTACGTTTGAACCCGGCCATGCGGCGACAGCCGCCCACTCCACCGAGCCGACATATTGCACCTTCGTTTGCAGTGCCGTAGCAAATGCCTGGACGGGCAATAATGCCAAAAGGAGAGAAAGGAGAATTTTTTTCATGTCAATTAGTCGTAACTTGCAATGTTAAACTTATAAATTGACAGCCGGAATTAGTGACCAACTTAGCAATCATTGTGTTTCCTGCCGTGATGGAAGTCGTCCAGCCAGTGAGTGTGGTATCGTTGTTTTTTTGCTGGCTGGAAAGCGTTGGCAAGTCTGATGCTGTAATGGTGTTGGCTACCGTAGGCGGCGCACCGGAATAAGTCGTCATCCATACATCGACCGTCGCCGAGCACGATTCGTCAGCTAGTATCGTATTGCCAGAAATGGTGCCGCCATACGGTATGTTACTCAGGTATATGAGTTTCCCAGATGTTAGTGCCGATCCACCCCCGTCAAAATTAAAAGTGATATTTCTCGATCTGCTGTTTGTTGAAGCCGATAATGTACCGGTGGTAGTTAAAGGTGATTGCGTGCTTGATAGGCCCGTCCCTATTGTAATGCTAGTAACCGTCCCGCCACCGCTAATTCCTGATGCCGAAAGAAACCCTTCCCAGTTCGTCCCATCACTAAATAGCCACGCGCAATCAGTGTTCGCTAGAACCAAAGTTGAGGAACCAAGAATAGTCGACGTGGTTGGGGTTATGGTAACATTACCTGTGCCATTATTACATTCTGTATAGCTCAACCCAGATGTAAAACCGGTCGTTCCAGCTTGGGGCAATGCAACGGCAACGGCGCTGCTTTTGCTATGAGTAACCGTTTTCCCCATGTCTGTTGCTTGGATGGTATAGGGCGTCGTTGTTCCCTGTGCATTAATAGGATTGCTAATACCGACAGTGAATGTTCCCGTGCCCGGTGACGGACTGATAACTATATTCGGCGTACCGGCGGTAACGCTAATCCCCAAAAAAGTATCAAGCTCAGTTGGCGTTATATACCCAGGTCCCGAACTTGAACTCGTATCCACCGGGATGCGATAAGTGCCCTGCACCGGGCCGCGATCAGTTGAACCCCAGATGGATTGTGAAGCTGCATAAGCAGCAAGCGGGGTAAAGAGAACCGCTAAAACCGATAACCGTTGCAATATTTTACGCATCAGTCACTCCATGTGGTATCTGTTCCATCGCCCGATGTCACATCGGTCGTGTCTCCCCACGTCACCTGTGTATCGCTTCCGCTGGATGGAGGGGTAGAGCTGACCCCGATGAAAAGGCTTACGCCCTCACCGGTAGACACGCCGGTCGGCGTACTTGAAACTCCGGTATATATCGAAACACCCATACATACCTCTACCTGACCAGCCCCGCTTGAATAAAGGTAACGGCAACGCTTCCCGTTCCTGAATTAACCACCACCTGTGACGCTGTAATCGGGTATGCGTAATTATCATTTTGATTGGTCGTAGCGGACACTAAATCGGCATTATCATGGTTGAACCACGTACACGATCCGGCGCCAAGGTTTATAATATCATTAAACGTATGCTGCACCGTATAGTTTACAGTGCCGGTAACGACACATCCGATACCCACGTTAAAGGGGTTTTCAAATATATTATAAACGGCGGGAGAACTTGTGCCTGTGCCGGTTTGCGTGCGTACCATCGGAATCATAAAAAACTCCTAGACCGGCGCTACGCCATAAATTCCGGTTGGGCTGGCTTTGGTTGCTGCGTTATTCATTGCCTACACCTGGGGTTGGCCAAAGAGACCGGTTACGGCAGCGGCGGTTNNACGGTCTGCTTGACCTGAATGCGGATGCTGTTGTTCGATGCGCTCTGCAGCGCATAGGTGCCGCGCACGTCACCAAGAAGGTTGGTTGAGGGAACAGTGGTAACAGCGGCCGTGTATCCGGTTACAGCCGTGACCAGAGTTCCTGTGGCGGCCGCGCCGTTGATGGTGTTATCACCAAAGAAGCTGGTCTGCAGCGGGAAGCCGATAGTGTCGATAGTGCCGACAGTCGTCGCCGTAGAGCCGATAGCAGCGCCGGCCGGGGTGATGGAGCCTATATACTTAAACGCCTTTAAAGTGTTGCCGGTCGTAGCATTCGGCGCGGTCATCAACTGCGTCATTGGATAACCGTAGCAATCCCAGCCTTTGAATAAGTAAGTGCCGGTTGCACTTTCATTCGTGTTGTTCGTCAGAACAAGGCAACGCGAGGACATTGTGTTCGGATCGTAGATGCCGATGTCCTTAGATGTTCCAAACTGCAGAATAGCCTGCGGCGTGTCAAGGCAGACCGTTCCGGCGGGAAGAATATTGCCGGAAGGGAGAATCTGCGTAGCGACCGATAAAACGGTAACGCCAGTCGCGCTGGTGGAAACAAGTGTGAGGGGGGTCCCGGCTACAGAAGTCTGTGAAGCGGCGACATTTGTTGCTGTGGCGGTGTAGGGCACGAAATCAAGGGTAGGGATATGCGTTGTTCCGAAGAACCCTAGCATTTTATAGCCCCAGGTCTGCGGCTCCTGAACGCCAAAGCGAGGGTCGAGCAAGCAAGCGCCGTCATAAAAGAAGCTCGGCGCCGCGTTATTATTATAGTCAGGCACAGACCCGCCAGCCAATGCCGGCTGCTGACCGTAAACCGCTAGGCCGCCCGATAAAACCGTTGTTGCCATTTTAGGCTCCTATTTCCACCGTAAAGAATGAGTATCGTTCATATTAAAACTCAGAAAAACTAAGAGGTTGGTACAGTACCTGCGATACTCCTCCAATCGTTATAACTGAACGAATACCGTTCATACCCCTTGGCCAGCAAGTTATCCGTGGTGTCGTCTACCCACATCGAGGTCTCGAAGGCGACGCGCTCAAGGTAATTCAATCCCTTGATGTTGGTGAGGATGAACCACGCATAGTTCGATGTTAAGAAGTCCAAGACTTCATATCCATCGGGGATACCACCCGTGTGCAGTAATGCATTTACATCGTTGTCTGCCGTGCCTGGGCGAAGCTCGGTCTTGGTCAGGCGCGATGCGATATATTCAAGCTGAATCGGCACCAGAAGCTTACGGCCACGAGCGAAGATTTTCAGGCCGGCGTTGTTGCGGAACTGGCGAATCAAGATGAGCTGGGAATACAGCGTCGATTCATTCAGATCAACATCGGTGGTCGGCTGGTTTGCAATGTTATAACCATCGATCGGGTGCGCTGTGTTGACGAGGGAAACGCCGTCGCCGCCAACCTGCGCATTGTAGGTGGTAGCGGTATTAAGCACGTTCGCGGCCAGAATTTCCTTGGTCTGCATGAACGATTCCATCAGGCCGAGATTGCTCGGATTGAATTGCGTCTCGTACAGGTTGTCATCAACCGCTTTGCGAGTGATGGCGTAACCCAAGCCGATTTCGATATGCTCTTGGTTGTAGATGAAGCGCTCACCAGCATTGTTATCAAAGTTGGTCGCCGCGCCTTCATTTTTCAGAGCAGCAAGACCAAGGAAGCGAAGCGACACGCTGCGTTCGACGGCCATGTTAGATTTGCCCTGCGCAAAATACCCCTTCCATTGGGCGGGTATCATGTCGTACTTACCCGGTAAGTCCATCACGCCGGGGAGCAGCAGGTCACGAATTGAGGATAGTGCAATGGCCATGTGGGTTCTCCGTTAGATGCCGGTTTGGTTAAGTGACAGCGAGGTGTTCATAGACACCTCAACATAGTTATATTGGGTCGTGCTATCGTTATTTATCGGAGCGTTCTGTGTCGGAACGCTACCAAGATTCTGCGGCACAGACTCAATACGGAACAACAGAGTGTTCGTGGTATTGATGGTGTTGAAATCCAGGTATGCCGTGCTGATTCCGGTATTCGTATTCGGAGCGCCGTTACCGCCCATGCTGGCGTTTTTAAACACCGAAGCGATAGTGACAGGCCCACCGTTGCCGGACTGGACACCGAAGATGGAGTTGATGTCGGTATTGATATAAGCAAGGGCGGAACCGGCCAACACGTTCGCCGGGGCAAGCCATCCGTTGCTGAAAATCTTCTTGTTCTGAACGCTGTCGTAATACTCGCAGCCATCAAAAATGCCGAGCAGTACAGAGTGGCTGCTTGTGATGGCGACATCGCAATAACCGGTGCTCAGGGCAATCATCACATCGCCCTTACCGAACGAGTTGCTATTGTTATAAGCAATCTGGAAGGTGTTGCGCTGATAGGTCGGCGCTGCGGTCACGCGGTTGCGGACAAAGTTAAAGCCATTAGGTGAGGAAATATTGGCCATGTGCCGATCCCATATTCTGGGTCAGGATTCATCACGGCGCGTGAAGAGGTCTTGACGGTTAATCGTGAGATTATCAGCGCGATAATCTTATTATTTTTATCAGTATGACATGGTTAGTGTAGCTGTGTCAAGCAACATTATTCCATGCCACCCCTATCATCGCTTCCTTCGTGTTGTTCATAAACGGGGTCAGCGCCATCGTCGTCAGGAATCATGCGGCCGGAAGGAACGCGGTCCCATTCACGGTTCAGGCCAGTAACTTTACGCGGTGCTTCACCCTGCCCGGTCATGCCAATTTCATTCAATTTATCACGCACCTGATTAGTAGCGTCTTCATAGTCAAGTTCCAACGCTTTCTTCTTCATGTGCGACGGGCGAATCATCAAGCGGCAACCGCCACGGTCGACGGTCTTTCCCGCGAAATCAGGCGGCACAAGCATCGGGAACTGCTTCGGGTCAGCATTCTTCCAGCCGCCTTCCGCCAAATCCATGCTGTAATCCACCTCTTCCGGCTGACCGTAACAGGTGACGCGCTTCCACTCAACGACCCATCCTTTCGGGATAGCTTCCGGCGGGACATAAAACTTGTCCTTACGTTTACGCATGGCTCGACTATTGCGCGTATCATCCTTACGGATATTGCTCTGGCTGCGGCCGGCGATAACAGCCGCGTTTTCCGGGTCCATTCCTTTTGAAGCGTCAAGATTACGAGCCNNCCCCTTATTTTTCATTTCGAGTTGATATTTAGCGTATTTTGCTTCTGCGGCAGCCGGGTCTTTCTTGTATTCATCAGGGAAGACGATTTGCGCGGCCCGACGCTGCTCAGAGGTCAAGGTAATGGTCTGTTTTTTGCTTCCGCCACTATTCGACCCCGTAGACCCTCCCGGAGGAGCCGCTGTAGACTGCTTCTCTGCTTTCTTGGAAGTGGCGGTCTCCTTTTTCGGTGGGGCAACCTCATCGCTATCTTCAAGGCCGACTTTTTTCAGATGATTTTCGATAAATTCGAAGTGTTCGGGACTCCACGCCTTAATCCGGCGCGTCATCGCCTTCGCATTGGCCGCCACGACCTCTTCGGCGTATTCAGGGTCGGTAGTGAACTTGCTATGCTTGTTAACCCAATCCTTTCCGGCCTGCGGTAGAGTAAAATCGTCACCTGTGGCCGATTTGATGGTGTAGCTCGGCTCCCTTGCTGTTTCAACCGGCGCATTTTTGTTCGCTTCCTTCCATTTATCAAATCTTCCCTTCTCAAACTCAGCCCCGCGCATCGCCATCTGCGCATCGTTGAGCTTTTCCTGCGCAGCGCGCAACTTTGCCTTGTCTCCCGCGTCATACGCCTCGTCCCACTCGCGCTGCGCTGCCTCAAATGCGCTCTTTGTGCCATTTATGGAGGAGATAAGCGCGGCCTCCTGCGTCTCAATCTGCCTTTGAGCGGCGGTTTTTACCTCGCTACGCGCCACTTCCTTCTGTGCACGCTCAGAACTGGCTGTCGCTTCCGCCGCTTCAGCGCGCCGGGTAGCTGATTCCAAGCTCCCCTTAAGCTCATCGATCAATTTTTGCTCAGGACTGCGCTCATCGGACGATTCGTCCGCCTTTTTGACCTCAATCTCAATCTCTTTTTCTTCTTTTTTTGCTTCTTCAGCCATGTTTTCCTCCAATTTTTAGTTTTACCTGCTTCCAATCTTTCCCAAGTGAAAAACGAGAATAAAATCGCACAAAATCTGGCTTATTTTCAGCGGTGAGGTGGTCATGAAACTCCGCAAACTCGGCTTCAGGCATCCCCCTGTAGGGAACGCCGTCCCACAGACTAAAATCAACACTTATTGGCCGAACGTATTTGAAAAATGTAATTTCTGGAGGAATGCGCCAGATTATAAGATCGTATTCTGGCAGCGCCTCAGTGGTAATCCTAATGATGTCTTCTTTGTATTTTTGAGAATAGGGGAACCTGAACCCAAATTCCGCATGCTCCATCCAGTAAGAAAAATCCTGATTGTCGGAATTATAATAATCCCGCTCGACAGACATAGTTGATGTCTTCACGATTTTACCGTCAGACATTAATTTTTGCAGTTCCTCAAAATGGTGCGGCATATTTCCTACCAAAGCAGTTCAGGATCATCAGCGAGAGCGTCAACATTGACATCCTCAATGATACGGCAATGCAAGCCACGCAACTCAATTGCCCGGCCATTTTCGGGCTTGTAAATCACCCACTGGAACGGCTCAACCTTGAATCCACCGAATTTCACGCGGCCATCGTCAGCAAACGCCAGCGGGCCGACCTTTAAAACAAGGCCTGTGATGCCTTGAAACTTATCCTCATCAAGGAATTTCTGTGTCTTTATCAAGCCGCCCGCCGTTTTTTCGGGCTGACGAAAGGTTGCAACCAATAGCTTTGCCGTCCCGATATGGACTTTATCCAAAAAGGGGGCGACAAAATCAATGATGGCCTTGTGCGGATCGGCGGCGTATCCCGGCGTGGTATGCAGAGTCTTTCCAGCCTCACGAATCTGCGTGGCGGAAAGAACGGCGTTGGTATTGTGTGCGTGTGCAGTGGTCATAATTATCCCTCGCTTAGTTTTTTCTGAAGTTCATCGTGGTAGAAAGCAGCGAAATCTCGACAAGCGGCGACATAGCCACGATGCCAGTTGGTAACGCTATCAATCATTTGCTGATCGTTGACGAGACGAGCTACTTTTTGCTCTATCACATCGACAAGATACTTGTTTACAATCTCGTCTTTTCTTTGGTCAAAGGAGGCCATTAAATCTCACCGTTGCTATCACCCGTCCTTCTTCCTACGGGATTTTTCAGCAGCGGATTTTTCGAGTCTTCCTTTAGCGCCACCGGCGCCAGAGTCAATTGGATATTTGGGTTCTTTGACGCCGCCGCCACGCTTCATAGCGCCAGGCGGACGGGGCGGCATTCCGCCGGGGGGCATCCCACCGCCCATCGGAGGACGCGGAGGCATTCCCTGTGGCGGCATCGGAGGACGGGGAGGAGGCGCTGCCATCGGGGGAGGCATCATTGGTGCGGGAGGGGCACCTTGATCTCCCTTACCGGCGATAACGATATTCACTTCCGTCTTCGCGCTTCCTTTTTTCTTCGGCATATCGCCGTCAATCCCGCCGCCACTGGCAAACTTATTGTCGGAGCGGCGTTTCTTATCCATACGCTTGCGCGGGGATTCACCGCTTACCGGGAAAGTAGTCGGCATTGCGCCGGACAGACCGGCCGTTTTACCGTTAGCCTTCTTGAGCTTCATGTCGGCCTTATGGCCTGACATAATCTTCTTTGCCCGTTCGTGGCGATGGCTTTCTTTCATAGCCCTATCTGCCTTTTTAGGATAGCGACCTCACTCCGAAACACGCCAATCTGCTCTTTTTCGGAATCACCATCCGCCAGAGTTGCGCCGTAAGCTTCACGCACAGACAAGTAAGCTTCAATTAATTTGAATTTCTTATGAACACCCTCGCCAAGATTCAGGGCTACAATAGCATTGTGGCGTTCATTGCTAGTGGGTAAATTGGCAATATCGAGGAAATCAAGAATGGTGGATTTTACCCATTCATCAAAGGAAAGATCGGCAGATTTGGCGCCGAAGACGCGATCATAGGCTTCGGCATCAACATCAATATCAACGTCAAGCTCATGTTCGGTCATTTCAAATCCCTCTATTCTTCAGATTGTACCACGGGCGGTTCCATCTTGACAACCTCTTTCTCATGCGCATGGTCGCGCGCCTGCTTTTCAAGGTCGTGCAGATGGTCTATGTGTGACTCGATGAAGCCACGCTTAGCCTCGTCCTGCTTGTGGATTCTATCAGCCTGGAAGCCGTGCTGTTCCTTCATCATCTCAGATTTCTGCTGGTTCTTCTGCTGGGCTATCGCCCCCTTCGTTTTTAACTCCTGAATCCGCTCGCGGGATTGACGCTCCCTCTCATTATTCTGCATCTCGGCCTGCGTCTCGCCGGATTTTACTTTAGCGTTAATCATCGTCTCTTGCTGCTTTGCCTGCACCTTGGAGGCTTCTACCTGCACCTTGGCCATCTTCGCCGGATCAGGCGGCGGTCCACCCGCGCCGGGCTGCGGCGGCATCGGCGGAAGCATAAGCGATTGCGGATTGTACCCCAGAACGGTGAGTAAAATGGTCATGACCGCCCTTGGGTTAAGCTGGCCCTGTGATTGCTGCGCTATCTGCGCCAGGCCGGTCGCTTTCATAATCCTGTGGATATGGCTGGGGGTATTGGGGTCGGAAGCCGGGACTAAATCCTGATCCATTATCTCCTGCGCCGTCTGCCATTTGCGCGCCGGGCGCTTGTTGAACTTCGTCAAAGATTCCGGTTCTTCCTCGAATAATTCCTTCAGCATTATAAATTCCAACTGCTGCGATTCGTGATTCTGTTTATGTACCGCGCCTTCAACCTTGGTCGATTGCTCGATCAAGGCTATCGTAGTGCCGACCGGAACGTCAGCCCGCCCCTCACCAACCTGCACCTCGTTGGTCCCACCCAGTCTGCGCCCATTATCTTCAATCGCCTTAGCGATATTAACCAGAACCCCCGATGGCTCCTTGTACGGAAGAGGCATCACAACCTGAGTAATAGGAAGCCCTCCGGTTTTTATAACCGTAGCACCGCCGGGTGGGACACGGAGCTGGGTGGTCTCCTGCCGTCCGCCGACATCGGAAATGAGCACGCCGGGGAAGTTTGAGAACTGACCGGCGTCGATGAGCTGACGCTCGATTGCGGTCAATGCTCTCGTGGTCTGGCCAAGGAGGTGGACCAAGCCATAATCATAAAAGCCCATGCCGGGGATATACCCGTACTTAACAAACCGCTTGCGCGGCATATAGTCCTCATCGCCCTGTTTCCAATTGCGGCGAACCTCGACAATCTTGCGGCTATCCTTGTCAATGCTGACCCGATACGGCAGCGGCAGGCCCGTCTCTTTGTCATCGTCATCTTTATGCTTGAATCCGGGGATGTCGTACTCGGTATAGCATTCATAGATCGTGTAGGGATAATCGGCCGGCAGCGTTATCTGTTTATCGACCCCCTCTACCGCGCCAATCTTCCTATCCACATCCGATACCTGAGAATTCGGCGTGGACAGCTCAATGTCGCGGTAATGGCCGCTTAACTGCATACGTTTCAGCACTGACCGGCGCATGATGGTCCGATGCGTGATACGCGCCGCGTTCGCCATGCTTATCGCCTCATTGGATATGATAAGGTCTTTAGCCGCCACATAGTCAGAAACCGGCGCCTTGCGCAGCGGGCAACGATACACCTTCTTAAATCCATTGCCACAGAAGCCCTGAGCGAACAACATGCGCCGCGTATCGGGATAATATTCTTCCCGCGTCACCGTCAGATAATGGTTAAAATCCTTTTCAAAGGCTTCGGCCATAGCCGTGCGCGCCACATCGGAACCTTCCGATATGTCGTCGCGCACCTTCACCGGGCCAGCCGACGGCAGCAGCTCGGCCGATGCCTTGGCCTGATACAATACCACAGCTTCTATCAGGAGAGGATGATGCACTTTTGACATGGTGCCGCTAGACGACACTTCCGACGTGGCATCCTCTAATTTAAGACCAAGAAGGTCAAGGCCGCGATTGAATGTGTCCTCCCAGTCTTTGCGTGACCGCTCATCTTCCTCAATCCCGCGCAATATCTCTTCCGCCATGCTATTGAGGGTGGATTCGTCGATAATTTCCGCCAGGTTGTCATCGAACTCCGAATCCTTATCTTCAGTCTGGTCAGGGCCAAAGGTTATGGTAACGGAGCCGTCATCATGTTCAGCGTGGACGGCGCCGCTATCGGGATCGACATGGATGGTATTGGCCGGGGCAAACCCTATCTCCTTCGACGGCAGGTCGAGCGGCGGCGGCGCGGAAGACGATATAACGGATGGCGCTAAGTTCTGGAGCATACCCGTTATTGTAGCCCAAACTGGAACTTAAGGGAAGAAATTATTCCGAGAGCAGCTCCTTATGCCCATTATCACTCAGATGGTACACGCCGTCAGAGGCCATAAATATGAAACCGCCTCCGATTAATTTCCTAATTCCGATGCTGTTTGGAACCGGCTTTTTTGCTTCACGCACAGTGTGCAGGTGCCCCAGAAGGATTCTGTCCTTTCTGGGCAATAATTTTTTTCGCTTCATTGATGAATTTCATAAACATTGGTTGGAGTTTGGAAACATCGACCGGCGCGAGGCCGATATAGAGGTAATCGAAATCTTTGTGGTTATCAAGGGAGATGACGAGCTGATCGGGATCGTAACCGGCCTTACGACATATTTCACGAGCTTCAAATTCGACGCTATCTGGCACCTTCATTTTTCTCCGGTGGCTTAAGAAGGCTATCAAGCTTTGTAATCGCCTTCTGTATCCCTGTACTGAATATAGCAGAATCGGCGTGGACCGTAAAACTTTTAATATGGGCGCGCACCGACTTTGCAAAATCCTCGTACACGTGAATCTTTGTTGGTACATCCATATTGCACGACGAGATGGGAATGAGCGGCTCTTCAATTTCTTTTGGTTGCCACCCGGTTTCAATTTTCCAGTACGAAATGGCCTTGGCCAATACTTCACGTTCGGCTCCGTCTGCAACATAAGATGATACCCCCATTCCATACGATCCCGCATTAAGCGCAGCGCGATAATATCCGTTACTGATATTGCCGGAATTTTCAACAAACCGCTCCGGTTCCTGCATGATTTCATGGACAAGCAACGCTACGGTCTGGCTCATAAATTTAACCACGCAAATGTTATAACGACACAACCCGCAAGTCCCATTAAATACAGGATTATAGCCAACACGGGGTGTTTACGATATATTTTACCCAAAAGCGCGGCGCCAAAAAACATATACACCCCGCAAGTAGTCGCCCACCCGGCGCACGCAAAATACATAGTCATTGCGTCTCCTCCATCTTCTGCTGGTTTCTCTCCAGCGCTTGTATCGCGTCGTAAACAACATCATTGGTCAGCACGATGTCAGTATCCTCATCGCCGTCGCAATTCCGCGCCAGAAGGGTAAGGCGATAGGATGGCGGCATAAGGTCTTGCAGTTCGCCAAGGATGTCCAACGCATCCTCCTGCAGACGAAGAAGGTGGGCTTTTGCCGTTTCACTTATCGCCATTTTTACTCTCCCAATAATCATCAAGCGACTTCTGATTGTTGCACGAATGACATATGCAGCTTATGTTATCCAGGCTATTTGCATCGCCACCCGTCCCCCGCGCCTTGATATGCTCTATCGTAGCAAAATGCCTATGTGTTGCCATCTTCGCCTCGAAGTGCATTTTTACGCCGCAGCCCTGACAAATATCCCCGAACGCCCGCCGCCATGCCTGCCGTATCAACTTCCTCGCCCGCGCATGAGCGAGATTTATTTTCCCATCCCAGTATTTAAGCTCCTCTATCTCACTTGCCCGGTGCATGTATCGCATCCGTAATAAAGGTGTTTATCGCATCAGCGTCAAAGAAGCCGGAAATCACGAGGATGGTCGTCTTGCCGTCGGCATCATCCGCCGTGGCGAAGGAGAGGCCGCTGAACGTGAGGGTATGCTGAATAGCCTCTTCCGCCTTATAGGCCGCAATAGCCCTGCGCAGGCAATCAACAACGCCGCCATGAAAGCGGAAGGATTTCTGCGCAGCGGCGAAGGCTTTAGCATTGAGCATAATATCTCCTATCCATTGAGCATCCTCTCCAGGAACATTTTTTGAACCTTGGTAATGTGGCATCTGTCGTCCGGTATCTTCTTCATCTCGGCAAGGCGCGCTTCGACATCGGCGCGATTGGAGGCGCCATGATCGGGATCGCGGAAGGCATCGCGCATCTGCTGCTCTCCAGCGGGAGTGGTCAGGTAGAAATCTTTATGCCATGCGCCCATATCAATAATTCTTAAAATATAAGACGATGAGGATGAGTAATATCGCTACAACAAACCCTAAGAGGAACGGCTCTCCTTCGCGCATTACCTTACTCCTTTTTTTTGGCGGGGCGGCGCCTGGCCTTTAACCACTCAGCTAATCACCTTTCGATGATGCGGGATTTGAACCCGCGTCTCCACCCCATAAAACTACTTCCTGGTGTCCTTATCCTTTTCCGGCTCGGCCTCGCTGATAACCACCTCGGTCGTAATGAGCATACCGGCGACCGACGCCGCATCCTGCAAGGCGACGCGAACCACCTTCGCCGGGTCTATGATGCCACAGGACAGCATGTCGCAGTACTTCAATCTCTGCGCGTCGTACCCCTGATCCTCATCCTTATTCGCTAACAGCTTGTCAGCCACCGACGCGCCGTGCAGCCCGGCGTTGTCAATAATGGTCTTGAGCGGAACCTGAATCGCCTTACGAATGATGTTAATGCCGACAGTCTGGTCATCGTTATCGCCCTTCAGGCCTTCCAGTTGCTTCGAGGCGTAAAGAAGGGCGGTGCCGCCGCCGGGGACGATACCCTCTTCAATGGCGGCGCGGGTAGCATGGAGGGCGTCGTCGACGCGATCCTTGCGCTCCTTAAGCTCCACCTCGGACATGCCGCCGACACGGATGACGGCGATACCGCCGGTCATCTTGGCCAGGCGCTCCTGCCATTGCTCCTTCTGGAAGGGATTATCGCAATCGGCGATCTGGGCGCGAAGGCGGACGCAGCGCTCTTCTATCTTGTCTTTATCACCCTTACCACCGACGATGGTGGTCTTGTCCTTATCGACAATCACCTTACCGGCGCGGCCGAAGACGTCAAAGGTGGCGTTCTGGGCGGTGAGGCCGAACTCCTCGGTGATGAGAGTGGCACCGGTTACAGCGCAGATGTCATCGCAGCACAGGCGCTTGTTCTCGCCATAGCCGGGCGCTTTAACAGCGCAGAACTGCCGGCCGCCCTGCACCTTATTGACGATGAGAGTCACCAGTGCCTCGTCCTGAATTTCATCAGCGACAATCAGCACCGGCTTCCCCTTCTGGATAGCCATTTCCAGAAGGGGGGCGATTGGGGAAGCATGGGACAGCTTCTTATCAAAGACGAGGATGAGGGCGTCGTCGAACTCGCACACCGGCTTATCCGCCTGGTTGGCGAAGTAGGGGGAGACGAAGCCTTTATCAAACTGCATGCCGTTGACGACCTCAAGCTCGAAGTCGGCGTTCTTCTTATTGTCTTCGATGGTAACGACGCCTTCCTTACCAACCTTAGACAAGGCTTCCGCGATCTGCTCACCGACTTCTTTATCGCCGTTGGCCGACAAGGTGGCGACCTGCGCCCACTCCTCTTTCGTTGTGACCGATGTGGATTTAGCTTTGATGGCCTTCACCACCACGTCCACAGCAAGGTCAATGCCGCGCTTCAGGTCGATGGGGTTCATTCCGGCCGCGACAGCCTTGCTGCCTTCGGTGAAGATGGCTTGAGCGAGAACAGTGCTGGTTGTGGTCCCGTCGCCGGCCTTATCACACGCCTTGGATGCTACCTCGCGCAACGCCTGAGCGCCCATGTTCTCAAAGAAGTCCTTGAGGAAGATTTCCCGCGCCACGGTGACGCCATCCTTGGTCACGCGCGGCATAACGCCACGACCTTTGTCGATCATGACATTACGACCGCGAGGTCCGAGCGTAGCCTTCACCGCGTTGGCAAGTTTGTTAGCGCCGGCCATAATGCGGTCGCGGGCATCGGTTCCGTATTTAATATCTTTAGGCAGCATTATTATTCTCCGTTTTTAATCTGATGAAGGGTTGGCGTGCCATATCGCTATAGCTTTTTTATGCGTTAGCACGCCTTCATTCGTCATCTCTGAAAAATCATCAAACGATTGTCTGATTTTATTCAGAGACACCGCTATACTTTCTAGGGCGCAAGCTATTCTCTCCACTGTCTCCCCTTCAATCATCTCCATTTTCACTCCCCCTTCTCGTTAGCTTCGATAAAATTTATGCCCGGCATTGCGAGTCCAAGCTTCATAGCCTGACGGATTTTAGCGTAGTCCGGCACCAGCTTGAAGAACTGCGGATACAATTCATAAAGGGCATTCGAGTCTACGACCTCGAAGTTGCGCTTGCGCGGAATTGGCTTGGAACCGTCAACGCTTTCCCAATCTTTCTTTTGCAAGAAGGGAGGGACGTCGCCGGACAGCTTGCTGCCGGATTCCCGCTTCGGATTCGGTGACGGCCTCATGTTTAATTTCGATATAATTCTAACCCCTTTTTGGTTGGTGGAAAGGTGATGGTAAGGTGATCGTGCAGATAGTGCGCCATCTGGATAAAAGTTTTATCGGCAGGAATCAGGGAATCGGCCTGCACCGGAATATCGGTATGCAGGAAGGCGTCCTTCACATGCGCGGCGAGATCAAGGATAAAGGGTGAATTAACTTCAGGCATTTCTTATTTCTCCCGCCGCATAACATTGTTTAAAGATGTTGACAGTTGTTATGCCATAAGGAAAACATAAAGTCAACAGGAAAGTTCAGACATCGTAAAGCGGGGCGGGACGGGCGGATTTATAGGCGTCCCGCTCCTTCTCTCCCATCATTACATCCTGGCGGCGCAAGGCCCATCCGCTTTGACGCAGAAAGTCTATGCCGTGCGTAACGGCGTCAACCCGGTCGTCATGCGCACCCTTTGGAAAGTTCTCGAACTCGGAGATGGCGTCTTCCGCCCATGTCCTGTCCGGCGCGTAAATCATGCCTTCCGCGAAGAGGTTTTGAACGGACACCACCCTCGACATCTTGCTGCCCTTCGGCTGGATCACCTGCGTCGCCCACCTCTCATTGCTATACACCTTGCGCATTTCCTGGTACAGCGTCAGCCCGGTGGCGCGCCCCTCAATAAGCAGCTTGTCCACCTTGAACCTGTGGCACTCATATGCCGTCCACTCCAGCATCCCCCACCCCAGCTTCCGGCGAACCTTATACGCTTCCACCGATTCATCCGGGTCTTTCGCCAGCACGCCGCCCCTGAATTCAAGATGCTTCGCCCAGCAATGCATCAGCATTACCTTCGGCAGCCCCCGGTATTGCCAGACGCCGAGGATGGCGAGGGCGTTCGGGTCATTCTCCTCATCTTCCGTGTACGCCGTGTCTACCGAGGCGATAACATAATCCATGACGGGGAACTCCGTCTTTGAAGAGACGAGAATCTCGCCTTCCGGCGGCCACAGTTTCCAGTAATCGCGCTTGATGATGCCGCCGCCTTCAGGGGTCGGGCTTTGGCCGAGGCGTCCGGAGGAGAGGTATGGACCCAGCTCGCGCTCCATCATGCTCACTTCCTTATCCCCAAACCTGGCGGGCCACATCAGCTCGCCGGGTTCCGTACGCGGATCAAGATCGCAATGACGGTCAACGTCGTGGCGCATCGGAAACATTGCATGGGTCCATTTATCGGAATCCTTGCCGGAGAGTATGGTTCCCGATACGTCGGATTCATGCAGGCGCTGCATCACCACTACAATCGCCGTCTGCCTGGGATCGTTTAGCCGCGTCGAGCTTAACTCACTCCACCCGCGCAGAGACGCGGCGCGCTCCTTATCGGATTCCACGGACTCCGTGTTGTGAGGATCGTCAAGAATGATAATATCTCCGCCGAGGCCGAGAAGGGTGCCGCCGATAGAGGTGGAGTAACGCATACCGCCGGATTCAATGCCATACGCCGACTTCAGGCTCTTATCCTGACGCATCTTCACGCGATCCCCCCAATTAGACTGGAACCACGCGCTGTTGGCCAAATCGCGCATCTTGTCGGCATTTTCCAGCGTCAGCTTATCGCCATACGATGCGCACAAGAAGCGAACGCCGTTACCGCTGACAAAGGTCTTTTCAGGCTGTATCCATGTCCATAGCGGCCAGCAAATTGAAATCAGGTCGGTCTTGCCGCAGCGAGGCGGAAGGTTCACCAGGAGAAAGCGATTTTCGCCACGGCTGATTTTTTCCAACTCTAAACAACAGACTTCAATATGCCAGTTATCCATAAACGGGTTAGTCTCCATCGACGCCCATGCCTGCTTCACGAACTCATGCAGGCTAGTCTCAGCCGCTATCTTCCCGATCAACGCCTTGTACGCCGCCGGGTCTTCTTTCAACAACTTCTTAAGAGCGCCGGTGGACATGATTTTCCCCAAGCCACGCATGCNNGCAGCATCCCCATCAATTCATCCACTACGCCGCAAGGATCGGTTTTAAAGGACGATTTGAAATGCTCGAAGGAATCGCAGGCGAAGCCTGGTTCCGGAACCCTGTTCCCGAACGACAGCCAACCCTCAAAGCTTATTACCGGCGTGCCGTTCTTAGACATAGCCCCCCTCCTGAAGCTCTCCTTGCGGGAATAGCCGATATAAATATCCGGCGCCATCCAGCCGGGGAGGGTTTCTAAAAAGGAGACGGCGGCGGACAGCGTCCCGGTCAAATCACGCCCAAAATCTTCACCAGGCATTTGTGGCATATCACGACCGTCCATTGACATCCCGCTTATTCTCCTCACTCCACTGCCGCCAGTCGTAGCGCGGATACTTTTCACTAAACCACTTCTCCACCTGCGCGAACTGAATCCGGTTACGCTCCGTATCCACCTTAAGCGCGTTGTGAAACCTATCCTGTACCAACAGGGCGTCACGTCTTAAAGTGCGGACAGAATCGGGAGTCATAAACAGGGGACCGTTATTTTGTTCTGCTGCCTCATTACATAACCATACCCGGCATCGCCCCAATGCGTCACCATTCGCGACACATCGTGGTCTATATATATCTTAACCCCGGCATTCCTCATCTTATCACAGAAGTAGCGGTCCTCGCTGCGGTACTCGCCCCTCTTCCTGTCCCACAACACCTCAAAGTGGGGAGGCTTGATGTGCACCACCGAGGGAAGGTGGATGAGCATACACCCCATCGCGCAGGTATCCACCTCCTGCAGGGAGCGGTTAGGCGGATCGGAAGAGACGGCGAGACCGTCCCTTACCGCCGTGTACTCGCACCGCGCATGCTTCCTAACGTAATTTGCGGCGACAATGGCCGGGCGGGAGACGGGAGAACCGTTGAAATGAACGAGGGATAAATGATCCGCCATATAGTCCATCATCTGCGGGAAGACTTCGATGTCGTCGTCGAGCCAAAGCGCGTGGGTGTATAGCATATTATTTACGAGTGCGCCGGAATTAGCTTTATTTGGTGGGAGCGTAGCGTTTGTGCCGGAATTAGCTTTATTTGGTGAGAGCGCGGCATTACCCAGCGAAAGAGAGAGGTCGTGTAGCTGCTGCCTGCCCTGCGGCAACAGGCTGGCCATTCGCAGCGATGCCCTGGTAATGGACTCTACCGGCCTCCCCCTCACGCCATTCGCCCTGATGTGATTCTCCATCTCCTTCACGGACTCAACGTGAGGCCACTTCGGATCGCGGTTTGACGGGGTGAGAATGATGAGTTTCATGAGCGGCTTCCGGTCTTCACTATTGACGTTTGCGCGGTCCGCTCCACCGGCAGATGATTATCACAATATTTAATCGCGCATAAAAGGGCGATGAGGGCGGCAATGGTGAGTAACTCTTGTTTCATGGGATAAATAAAACATAAAAATGAGGGGGTGTCAACAAGTTTAAACATACTTAGGGGAGGTACATGGCGCAGCAGTGTTGAAAGTTGTTTATAGTTGTTAGGATTTGTTGAAAAATATTTTGTAAAAATTTGTAAATAAATTCAGAAAAATATTTTAGAAAATTTTTTATAAAAATTTCAGGATAAGGCGAGAGGTCACGGGGAGCCTCAAGACGGGGACGGTCAATCAGTACAGGGGTCTACCCCCACCTCTCTCCGTACTGCCCAGCCTATTGGATTCATAGCTAACTGCCGCACTGATAATTCGCGCCGCGCATTTGTCCATGCCGTTTAGTTGTATATCTATTTAATAATACCTAGCAGATTCTATTAGACACTATCATTGGATAGTGCTAGGGTGATGATAGTTGGCAATCACGCCAGCAACACAATGAAGGGATTTTATATGATTAAAGAATGTGGCCAAGTTAGGGAAAGTGAAAAATCGGCTCGTACATTGTTAGCTGAAAAAGCGGCGACGGGTGAACGATCACACTTCTTTCAATCGCCTGTACGGCTAGTACATAAAACCGCAGGCTATGAGATTGCTGGTAGTGCTATGCGCCTCACAACTGATTCTTATGGCGTTCTATACGCTATGCACAATGCCGGGCAGGGCCGGTGGTTTAAAAACCTGGAAGAAGCGCAATCTTATTTTAACCAGATTACAGCATAGAGGGAACATATATGAAACCGGCAATCACTATTATAAAAAGAGAAAATGCTACATTTGAAGCAACAATGGTTAAATCTGCTTCTATGGAGCTGGAAAACGGACTGCATAATCTCAAGGTCTATGCGGGCTGTGTAGAGATTACCAATAAACAAACCGGGCAGTCATGCCGCTTGCAGATAGATGACAATATCCAGCTAGGCAATCTGTTTGATGTGCTTTTCGATAGGGAGGGTAAATAATATGCACTACACAAAAGCAATGCAGCAATCTGGTTTTCCCGATTATGACACTTGGGAGGCGGCGCGGTATAAGGCAGGTTGTGATTATATGGCAATACCATTTAATACGCCTGAAAATAAAAAAGATGCACTAGTAGCGGGTGTATATTTTCATAACCTTGCCCGTATGGGGGATAATAATTAGTATGATAGGCACAAAAACAAAAGAGATTATGGTAAACGGCAAGCAATATTTTGCCCATGCCGATTTTTTCAATGACACACTAACAATCACATACAATGGCAAGCAAGTGTATAAAGACACATTGGATGAGTACACTAATTTTACCGGTAACATGGAAGCGTTTTTAATCGACCAGTTACTAATCAAACAGGAAAGGGTTTAATATGAAAACAGGACAATGGATTACAAACAGTCAACTACACGCTGCAATGCTGAACGATGCAGAGACTAGCTTTCAGAAGCGCAAGCGTGCCGCTGCTAATTTACCCCTAGCTGAAAAGGTAGTAGCAATACGTGAGGCGCGCAAACAACTAGCGCGTGATTATGATTCTATCATAAAGAATCACGCTTATATAAACTAATCATTCCGCTTATGGAATGATAACATTGAAAGGATATTTTATGCCTACTCTTAAAAAATTCTATTGTTCTTACAATGACAATTCTACCCCGCAGGGCGAAAGCGAAGTTTTTAGCTGCATGGCGGAAGATGCCAATCACGCGCAGGAGCAATGTGAAAACGCCTATCCAACCGCCTTTGTAGCGGAATGTTACGAGCCGGAATCTAACGATTAATTTTAACCAGCCTTTTATAGAGGAGCAAAACTATGAAGTAAAGCAATCGCTCATAGCGAATCTATGATTCTCTACTTCCACTATCGTAACAATATAATGCAGCGTCATAATCGGCGCTGCATTTTTGTTGATAGTTGTTAACAGCCGGACAAGCGAAGCTTGCCGGACTTATGAATAAGATTGTTTAATCTTGTTAACACTTGTTTAAACTTGTTATGCTATAGTCTTATCACTTGGTAATCATACCGAGGTTATGGAAGGATTATTTATGCCGCTACTTATTATTGTGCTCTGCCTGGTCGCTGGCTCTGTAAGCTCATGCGAAGCCGCGCACGCCTTTACCATCCAGGACACGCCATTACC
>QGNH01000541.1_pt3 | contig 32194 bp, 36 predicted proteins | sample 1735481 | NCBI WGS metagenome assembly QGNH01 (sample SAMN09239004, study PRJNA386568) | Viral metagenome, whole genome shotgun sequencing project. | reverse complement strand
CGGCCCGTGGATCGACAGGTGGGAGGGCGGCTCGTTCGACGAAGAATGGAAGGCAGCAGCGAAGTGAAGCCGCGTCGTCGATACCCGATAACGCATCGGGATCGCTGCACCCCCGGCCGCCACTTCACCGTCTACCCCGACCTTGACCGGCCGCACTTCACGGTCGAGGTCTACATCGCGCGAACGCCCCGCCACCTGCGCGAAGCCACAATGCGCCAAGGCTTCAGCCGGTTCGTCGGCGAGGACGAGAGCACCGCCGGGCGCGTCATCAACCGCACGCACTCCAAACGCGGCCAGCTCTACAACGGTCGCATCGTCGCTTACATGATCCTCGACCGGAAGGCGGTTCGGACGCGCCGCGCCGAGGTGATCGCCCACGAATGCGGGCACGCCGCGATGGCTTGGGCTCGCTATCGAAACGCCGACCTGTCGAAGATGGGCGGCGGCAATGGCTCGTGGGACGAACGCAAGCGTGACGGCGAGGAAGTGCTCTGCTACGCTATCGGCGAGCTGGTCAAGCAGGTCAACCGCATTTGCTTCGCGGCTCGCATCTGGGGGTGAGCATGGCAAAGAACTGGATCGCTGGCGCCACGAAGAACAAGGGCGCGCTGCACAAGAACCTGGGCGTACCGACCGGTCAGAAAATTCCGGCCGGCAAGCTGGCTGCCGCGGCGAAGCGCCCCGGCAAGGTCGGCAAAGAGGCCCGACTCGCCGAGACGCTGAAGGGCTTCAAGAAGCGGTGACGCGAATCCCGGTCGTGGCCGGGTAGTGGTGCGGCTTCAGCTCGCGCTCGATGCGCTTGATCTGATGCTCCATACGTTCGACCAGCGGCAAGAGCACTTCGACCGCGCGGATCAGCGCCTCGACGCTGCCCGCAAGCGCCTCGACCTTCCGGCCGAGGTGCTGCTCCCGATGGACTTGAGCCTCCAGCGCCTCTTCGAGACGCCGGAGTCGCTTCTCGAGCTTGCGCTCGTCCACGGCTTCAGGCCGGGCTGACCGAGATGCTGCTCGTGGCCGGGAACGTCGGCACGGTCGGCGTGTAGGTCGTGGTCACGGGCGTGGCCGAGGGGATCGCGGCGCCGGTCGAGTCGACATCGGTGGCGGTGTAGCTCGACGCACCATCGGCGAGGCCGGCGACGGCCACGGTCCACGGGGGCGTCTCGCTGCCGTTCAGCGCGAAGCTCTGTTTGACACCGGCCGAGTCGGTGACATCGAGATTGGTGTGGCCGAAGATGACGCCGGCCGGAAGCGCGGTGTCGGTCTTGGCGAGGGTGACGAGGACGTTATACATGGCGGGAAGCTCCGAAAGGTGGGGTGGTAAAGCCCCGCCAGTCTACGCTTCCCGCCATGACTTGTTCAAGTCAGACGACAGCCCGAAATCACAATCGGAGGGTCGGAACCGCGATGCTGCCGGTGAAGAAACCGATCAAGGCCACGACGATGAGCAGCACCACGATGACGCGGGCCACCTTGTCGAACGGCGCCGGCAGCCCGATGGCGCCGATCGCCCACCACAGCAGATAGGCAAGCAGCCCCAGGATGATGACGGCGATGAGCAGGCTGACGAGACTCATGGCAACCTCCCGACATCGGCCTGGAGCTGCGCGAGGTCCGTGCTGCCGCTGGCGACGATCGCCGCCAGTTCGTCGACGCTGAAGTTCTTGTCACCCTTGCTGGTGACCATCTCGTAGAGCTGCTGCACTGCCGGTACGAGCGCGCTGGCGGCGATGCCGAGCGGGCCGGCGAGCGGCAGCAGCGACTGCGCCATCGCGGCGATCAGTTGCTCGGTGGTGGGTGCTGCGACGGGTACGGCGCTCATGGTTTGGCTCCTGAAGCTGCGGTGGCTGCCGCATTCGCGGCCTGGATGGTGGTCAGGGCCGTCACGCACCCGGCCTGCGCCGTGGTGAAGGCCTTCAGCGCGTTGCGCGCATCCTGACCTTTCAGCACGCCGGACTTGACGGCCTGATCGGCGGCCACGATAGCGGCGTCGATGTTCTTGCAGGCCGTTGCCGTGGCGTTGACGGCCTGTTGTGCCGGCGAGGCGTCGGGCACGGTCGTGCACGCTGCCGCGAGGGCGAGCGCGGCGACCGCGAGGAAGGTGAAGAGACGTTTCATGCTGTGCCTTTCTGGGGCTGTGGGGGAACCGGTGTCTCGTGGACCGCGATTGGATCACCCGGCTTGCCGGTGGGCGCACCCGGCAGCGGCGTGACCTGAATCGCGGTCGTCAACGGTGCCGGCGCGGCCGGCGGCTGGGACTTGCTCGCCCCGTAGAAGAAGCCGATCGGCGCCGCGAGCAGCGTGCCGAGGATGAAACCCAACGCGGTCGAAGCATACTGCTGATTGTCCTTCGGCACCGACATGAAGGTGACGGCGAACACGAAGGCCATGCCGGCGACGACGATCAGGATCGCGAAGTAGGCGAGAAAGCGTCGGTCGAAGGTGGACGAGTCGGTCATGTAGGCTCCGGGGTGAGGTAGAGGGCGCGTTCGGCTTCACGGCGGCGCACGAGGCCACGAACGACGCGACCACCGGCTAAGTTCCACATCAGGAACGCATCGGCGGCGCCCTGGAAGTTACCGAGCAGGTGCAACCGGCGAACGGTCGATGAGCGAAAGTGCCCGCTGCCGATGTTGTAGGCAAGGCACGTCATGGCCGCCATCTGGTTCGGCGTGCCGGCGACCTTCAGCTCCGACTCGAACTGGTCGATCTCTTGCTCGAGCCGCGTCTCGGCCTCGTCTTCGTTCATGTGGTCGCCCAGATGCACGCCCTTCGTGAAGCCCCACCCGATCGTCGGCACGCCCACCATGTCAAGGTAGGCGTCGGCGCGAAAGCTCTCGAAGCTCTTGAGCAGGGCGATGCCGGCTTCGTTCATCGGCGGGCCGCCGTCTGTTGCTGCGCGGCCTGCTGTGTGGCCTGCAGGATCGTCAAGCTCCTGTCGATGCTGCTGACGCGATCCTTGACATCCTTCATGTCGATGCGAACATCCGCCACAGCCGACTTCAGATCGGCGCGGTCGCGCTCGGCGCTGACGTGCACGGCTTCGATGTCGGCCTTCACCTTCGTCTGATCTTCGCGGTAGGTGCCGTAGGCAATGGCGAAGCCGACCATGATCGACGCGATCTGGATCAGCGTGCCGGTCGACACCGTGGGGTCGAACCGAAAGAAGCGTTTGCTGCCGCCATCACTTGAGCGGTGGTGGTGATCGAGAGGCATGCGGCCGGAGTCTTCCATATCGTCGAAGCTCATCGCAAAGGTCATTGGGTCGGCGGGGGTCGGTTGGCGGAACCCATCGACGTGCGCGATGGTACGAACGGTTTGAATTGTCGCGCCGTAGGCCGTTGGCCTGCAAGATCGCCAGCGGAAGCCTTGCGCAGCGCCGAGGCGGCGAGGCCACGCAGCAGGTTCGCGTCGACGCGAGTGCCCAGCGTCGTGCCGAACTTCTCGTAGAAGAACGCGCGGATTTCGTTGATGAGTCGGCGCACCCAGGGCAGGTCGGGATGCGTTTCGACCAGCCGTGCGGCCACCTCGCGCATGAAGACGTCGCCGCCCTCGACCACGTTCGACGCCGTGTGCTCGCCTACGTAGTTGTCGCGCACGTGATCCCAAGCCGCGCTCACCTCGGGGTGACCGCTATCACGCAGGTTCTCCAGCTCGTTCAGGATGACGCGATACCGCTCGCCGCCCAGCATCCGCACGATGCCGAAGTGCTCACCCAGCTCGTGCATCAGGATGCTCGGCGCACGGTCTGCGGTGATCCGGTCGAAGTAGAGCGTGGCGGCAGGTTGCTCACCGGCCTTCTGCCGCATGATGGCCTTCACGCCACCCTTGCTGCCGGTCATGGCCTCATCGCGCGCCAGCGCGTACTTGAGCAGGCCTTGCTCGTGCAGGCCGTCGATCAGCTTGTCGCCGAACTTGTCGCGCAGCACGGCGTCGAGGGCTTCGGGCGAGCCTACCGGCTTGCCTTGCGTTTCTTCTTTGCCGGCGCTGAAGACTTCTTCAGGCGGCTCGTCTTTGGGTACGCTTTTTTCACCAGCTTTTTGCTGTAGATCACCGGGCTGATTGTCAGGTTGGGCGTCAGTGCCATTGGGTTTCTCCCGCTGCTTGAACGAATTGCCGGACGGGCTGTGCAGTTCGCGGACATCGCGGCTCGCTGTCGAAGCATCGTTGCCGCTGCCGCCCCATCGCGAACGCACGAGCACCTGCACCTGATCTTTCTCGAGCGCATCGTGGAAGTCGGCCTCTTCGGCTTTCGTAGCGTCACGAGCGCCGCGTCCGTCACTCGTCAGCCGCTCGAGCTTGCCCGAGGGGCCGCGCTTGTAGTCGCCGCCACCGCCGATGATCCGCGCTGTCGGGTAGAGGATGCCGCGGCCGGGTTCGACGACTTCGTTCGCCATGCCGTCCCACACCTCTTTCGCGCTTTCGCCTAGACGGGGCTTGCCTTCCGCACCACCTGCCGCTTGTCCCCCGGCAGTGTCGGCACCAGCCCCTTGCCCACGTCCGGCCGCTGGAACGCTGTCGGCCCCGGACTGTTCGTCGGCGGCGCGAACTGTTGCAGCGGGCTCTGGTTCGGGCTTGCCGCCTGCACCTGATTCGGCGGCTGGAACTGGTCTGTCGGCTTCGCCGGCACGAACGGGTGCGCCGCCCCCTTCACCGGGACGAACGGGTGGGCTGCCGGCGTCGGCAGGGCTCTCGCTGCCTTCAGCAGCACGCTGGCTTTCATTCGCATTTTTCGCTTCCTCGTTGATGCGCTCGATCTCACGATCGAAAGCGCGCGGGCTGTTCTCGTGCTGCACCGCTGCGGCTTCGACGGCCTTCTCGTCGTGCGCGAGCGCGGTCGCGACGGCCTTGGCGCGCGTGGCATCGCCTTCGCCCAGGCCGAACGTCTTGCGCCACTTCGCCTCTTCCTCTGGCGACAGCTCGGTGGCCTTGCCGGCGGGAATCTTCTTCGGCGTGTCGGTCTTGATCTCGGGCTGGCCCTCGGTCACCTTGCCGACAGGCACCTTCTCGGGCGCGGGCTCGCCCTCGATCGTCTCGCCCTTCGGGATCGGCTTCGTCGGTGCGTCGCTGGCGATCGGCGGCTGGCCTTCCGTCACCTCGCCCTTCGGAATCGGCGTCGTGCCGCGAATCTTGTCGGCCTCGGCCAGCAGCCGGTTGCGCAGGTCGACGTCCGTGGTCGTGCGCGCGGTGCGCTCGACTTCCGCGGCCTTGGCGTCTTTCTCTTCCTGCAGGGCGCGATCGCGCTGGGCCTGCTTGACGGCAGCCGCGTGATCCTCGAGCACCTTGCGCACCTCGGGCGACGGGTTCTCGGCCAGCAGCCGGTTCGTCTCGGCGAGGCTCGGGCCTGTGGTCGGCTCGGCGCGCGCCGCGGGCGCGGCTGCACCCGCCTGCTGCCGGCGTGCCTCGATCGCGCCGGGATCGTTCAGGGCGGCCTGCGTCTTCTCGTCGAGGAACTGCTCGCCTGGGCGACCGGAGACGATCGTGTCCGGGATGCCGGGTTTGCCCGGCACGAGCGGCTGCGACGGCTTGTCGCGCCGGCTGCCCGTGGTGGGCGGTGTGTCGTCGAGCGACGGCACGAGGCCCGGCTCGTGGCCGCCACGCGGCGGCCCGCCGCCCGCGCCGGGGGTCGTCCCCCAGTCGGGTGTCAGGTCGCCCAACGGGCCGGCCGGCGGCCCGCCACCACCCCCACCCGAAGGCCCACCAGCACCGGGCGACGTCGTGGGCTCGGGTGGCGGTCCTGGCGGCTCGGCAGCCGGCGGTTCGACTGGCTTCGCCCGCTTGCCGACCATCGCGCGAGTCAGCTTCGGGCCGGCGCGGTTGTAGAGATTTGCAGCCCCGTAGATGCCGGCCGCAGTGTGCGGTTCAAGGTACCCGGCGCCACCGAGGGTTGCGTACACAGCACTACGCTCGGCGGTGAGCGAACTGCCCGGTTCCTTGATGAGTTGCCCCACCTTCGCGAGATCGCCCAACGCGCCGCCCTTGGCGTTCGCCATCAGGTGCTTGCCGAGCTTCGTGCTGGTCGCAGCCTGCATCAGCGAGGCCGGGCTCACCATGCCGTCGATCGTCTTGGCGACAGTGGGCTCGAGAATCTTGCCGTAGGCGTACTGGCGACGGAAGTCGCGCAGGGCCTTCGCGTCGGCGGGGTCGGTGATGTTCTTCTCCACCCCGTCCTGAATGACGCCTTGCAGGTCATTCATCAGGCTGCCCAAGTCGTTGCCGACGTTGTTGCGCGCCTTCAGGCCGATCTCGCTGTTCAGCTTCTTCAGGGCGGTGCCGTCGATCACGCCCTTGTCGTCGGCGAGCCCCGCGATCTCGTCCACATAGGCGTTGACGATCTTCGCGTTGTCGGGCGTCTCTTTCGCATTGACGTGATCGCGCAACGAGTCGAGGCCCGACTGCAGGTCGTTGACCGGCACGGGCGTCTTCGCCGTAATGTCGCCGATGCCCTGGCCCGAGCGGTTCATCGCGTCATTGAACACCTCCGGTGTCAGCCGCTCGACCGTCTCTTCCGGGTTCAGAATGTCGATGACGTTCTTCGTGAATGCCTTCTGATTCGGGACGGTCTTCGAGCCGGAGAGCGGCACGTCGCGCGAGGCTTGCCCGGCCAGCTTGCTGAATTTTGCGTTCTGCACCACCTGATCGGGTGCCACGTCGATCGGGTGCTTCAGGTCGCCCGCGATCTGCGCCACCTTGGCGAGTTCGGGATCGACGCCGAGAGCCTTCGACGCGACCTTGCCGACACCGCGCGTTGCTGCGTCGGCCACGGCGTTCGCAGCCGGCGCGACAGCGCGGCTTACCTGCTCGGTCGCCGGCTTCGCCATCTCGTGAATCGCGCCGAGTTCTGGCATGTGCCCACCGAGCGCGCCCAACGTCTCGAGCGCCGGCTGCACGTACTTCTCGGTGTACTCCTGCCCGAGAGGGGTATCAGGCGTATCGGGCTGCTGCAAGTCCTTCGGGCCGTGCACAAGACGCTTCAGGCCGCTTGTCACGCCGCCACCTACCTCGTTCATCACTTCGATGGGCGACACAGGTCGTGTCGTCATCGCGTTCGGCATGTTGCCGCCTTGCAGCCGACGCTGGCCTTCCTCGAGCAACGACGCAGCCGACACGGGCAGCGCGGCAGCCATACCGACCGTGCCACCGACCATTTGAGTGACGAGGTTCAGCCCCGCCTCGACCGCACCGGTCACATAGTCGGTAAAGCCGGGTTTAGGCGCAGGCGGTGCCGCGGCAGCGACACGCGGCCCGCGATCACCAGCACCGGGGATACCGGCAGAGAGTGGCGCGGCGGGCGGGGCCGCAGCGACAGGCTGCGCCGTAGTCGGATCAAACCCGCCACCGGCGGGCTGCGCCGTGGCTGGGTCGAACGGCGTAGCGGTAGACGGATCGAAGGCCATCAGAGCGGTACCCACTGGCCGCCGCTATAGCGTGCTTGATTGCCCTTCGCGTCTTTGTAGACCTGCCCCTCAGTGAACTGCGTCGCAGGCTTAGCAGACTTCGCAGTCGGCGCAGGAGCGGCGCCCAGGCCAGTGCCGGTCTTCGTCGCCGGCAACTTCGTGATCTCGCGTTGGATCGCGTCGATGTTGGCCTGACTGCGTGCCTTCGCCGCGGGGTCAGTAGCCGCTGCGAGACGCCCCTGCTCGGTGGTGAGTTCTTCGCGCATGATGCGCCCGGCATCCGAGTCGCGGGCGGTTTGGTCGGCCGGGCTGACCTTGCCGGGATTGCCGATACCCGTGCCGCCGCTGATGCCGGCAGCCTTGGCCGGGATTCGATCAGCCATGCGCTTCGTGATGGCCGCAGTCTGATCCTCGAGCGATTTCTGTCGGGTCAGGAAGTCCTGGCCGAGCAGGTTGACCACGCGCTCGATCTGTTGCGGCGTTGCGTTGTCGGGCAGGAAGTTCTTGACTTCGCGCTGCGCTTCGACGGTGAGCACGCCCACGAGATTCGGGTTCGTGAGAATCTTCGCTGCTTCGTTGCCGAAAACGGTGAGCTGTGCGTTGAACGCCGACACAGCGGGGTCACCTGCGACGTTCTTTCGACCTGCACGAATCCACCGTTCGATGACCGGAATACCGGTCGTGTCCACCTCTTTCGCTAGATCGACAAGTCGCTTGCCTTGGGCTAGCGTGTTGTTCTCGAAGGATGTCACAGCGTCGTACATCGGCACGATCTTGTCGAGCGACTTCTTGTCGGCACCGAAGGCCGCGCGGTTACCAGCGATGTCACCGCCCGGCGCCAGTGTAGCCATGCGGTTCAGCACCTGCGTGACCTTGTTCGGGTCACGGCCGATGCCGATCAGCGCCGTGCGGTCTTTCAGCGCGGCCGCGGCGACCTGATCGATCGCTTCGGGCGTCAGGTCCGTGCCGCCTGCGGCCTTCGGTGCAGCGATCTTCTGGATGCCATAGGCGACCCGCCGCGCCGTGGCCTTCTCATCATCGGTCATCAGCGAGCTGTCGATCTGATCGAGCCTTTGTTGCAAAGGACCGACCGCCTTGCCCTCGTACTGGCGCATCGCGTCAGCGAACGGAATGCCCAGATCAGAGGCCAGCTTCTTGACCGCAGTGATCTTCTGCGCCACCGAGTCCGCGCCGGCAAGCTGCTTCGGATCGCCGTGCACCATGCCCCATGCCTGCTCGAATGATGTCGGCGCGCCGCTCTTGAGCGCGTCCTGCACCTTGGCGGCCATCTCGGGCGTCTTCAGCCAGTTGTCGACGACGCCGAGCCGACCCATGCGGTCCATCAGATCGCTGGCGTTGAGTGGTTGCGCGAGCGGCGAGTCGTCGCCCGAGCCTCGATCCGCTGTGACCGGCGCGTGGTAGGTCGTGATCCGGCCATCGGGCTGCCGCGTCGTGACTTGCAGCACCGGGATCACTTTGTTCGGATCAACACCGGGCGACAGCGGTGGCGTCTCAGGCGCAGTGACTTGGGCAACGTCCTGCGGCGCGGGCGCACCGGGATCGCCGGCCGGTGCGGGCGGTTGGGGCTGCGGCGAAGCCGGAGCAGGCTCGTTGCCAGCGCCGGCAGCGGCCGGCGAGTCCGGTGGCGCGGTCGCAGCGCCGAGCGCGGCCGCGAGGCCTTGCACCGGGCTTTGCGTCGGTGCGGCTGCGGCAGGTTGCGGCGCCGGCACGAGCGCAGCGAGGTTCTGGTCAATGCGCGTCGAGCCATCCGGCGCAATACCGCCTAGGCCCTGCTTGATCTGCGGCGCGAGCAGTGCGTTCGCACCTTGCAATGACAGGCCGGGATTCTTCGTCTGGATGCCGGTGGTCGTGTCGTTCACGCCCCGGCCCACGGTACCGTTCGCGAAGTCCGAGAGCGGATGACCCGTGGTCGCCTGGATGAAATCACGCAGGTCTTGGCCTTGCAACTGGCTCGGGTCGACCTGCCCAGTCGCGGCGCGCGAGGCAAAATCACGCCACTTCTGTTGCGTTGCGTCGATGACCGGCTGATACCGTTTCGTGATGATCGACTGCCGCGCGTCGTGCGCAGCGCCCACAGCGGTGTAGAGAGGCTTCGCCTCGGTGTCAGGGACGTTGCCGTCCGGATACTTCTGGTGCAACGCGCCGAGCTGGAAACGCGAGTCTTCAAGCTGCAAGTTCGCAGCACTGAGCGCACGATCATCTTCGGCGTTCGCGTCGATCTTGTCTTGGCGCGTGTTCGAGCGCGTGATCTGATCGGCGCGCTGCTGGTCAGCGGTGGCCTGCCGCTGGTTCTCGAAGTCGCGCTGCTTGCGCGCATCGGTCGCGGCGTCCGAGCGCAGACCCATCTCGAACCCGCTCGCGAGTCCCGCCGCTGCCGCACCCCCCGCACCCAATCCGGTACCGTAAGCCATCAGGCCCTCACTTCGAGAAGAACGCGCCGGCCAATGCGCCGACTACGCCGCCGATGATCGTGCCCCAGGGGCCGATCACGGACCCTGATGCAGCGCCGGTCGCTGCGGCGCTGCCGGCACCAGCGGCCGCGCTCACGCCGACGCCGCCTGCCGCGAGGCCGACATCGACCCCGGCAGCAGTCGCAGCAGATGTCGCAGCAGCGGTCCCCGCGCTTGTGATACCTGCACCGATTGCCGTTGCAGCAGGCCCGCCAATCGTGCTGCCAAGCGTCGAGCCCAGCATCTCATTGCCCTGCTTGGCGCCGGCCTTCGCGATCGTGTTCGCAGCGTTGCGCTTCGACTCTTCGCTGGCAGCCGTGCCGAGTTCCTTCGTCGCCTCAGTCTGCTGGTCCTGGCCGAAAGCAGCGAGTGACGGATTGCGCCCACGGCTACCGTAGTTCGAGAGATTGGCGCCAACGCCGAAGCCGGCCATCAGGAAACCCCTTGCGGTGCCGGCGAGCCGAGGATCGACTGCTGGCGTTGAACGGTGAGATCGCGGGCCGTGTTTTGCCCCTGCACGTCCGCTAGGGAGCGCGTCAGCCCAGTGGCCTTCGTGTTCTCCGCTTGCTCGTCAGGCGAGAGATTCACGCCCAGGCCCGACAGCCGACGCTGCGTCGAACCGGTCTGCGCGTCGAACGCATTGTTCACGTCCGTGCTCGCACTCGACATGGCGTTGCTCACAGTGTTGGGGTCGGTAGCGTACTTGATGAGCTGATTCTCGATCGGCACGAACGTGCCGACGTAGTTCGCCCACTGCTGGCGCGTGACTGCGGCGAACGCATCGTTCGCGTAGGTCTTCGAGTCGCGCTGCAACCCGAAGTCGGCGCCGTTGCCGACCGAGACCGGGGTGCCGGGAAGCCCAGTGCCAGCCATCAGCTCGTCCCCATACCGAAGGATGTCGACTTCGGCGTCACGGTTGGCGGAAGACCGGGTGTGCTGCCACTACCCAAACCATAGCTNNCATAGCTTTTCAGTCCTTGCTGCAAGCCGAACCCGCCGATCTGGCCCGCGAGTCCGGCATTGCCTTCACGGTTCATCTCGGACGATTGCGCGTCTGCTGCGGCTTGCACCGAGCTGTTCGCTGCCTGCGTACTCATCGACTGCCCGACCGTAGCCTTCTCGCCACGGCCCAGCGCTGTCAGAGCACCGAGCCCCTGCGTGTAAGCATCGTCGATGCTCTGGTCCGACATCAGGTGGCCGATGCCTGTGGACCCCGCTGCGTCCGTGCCCATGCCGGTGACGGCGAGGTTCGAGCGGCCGGAGCCCGGCGCCACGCCCGCGTTCGACAAGTTCTTCTCGAGGCCGCCCTCGGCCTTGTCGAACTGCATCGCGGTGTCGGTGGACGACTTGCCGGCGGCGAGACGGCGGGCCGCCGAGTTGGGTTTACCTTCACCTTCGATCGTCGTCGCGAGATGCTGTTGGACCGGCAGCCACCTTTGGCGGTAGTCCTGCAGCAGATTCGTGGCGTGATCAGCCAGTGCTTTCTGCGCGGGTGTCTCTTGCTGCTCTTTCGGTCCCATTCACCGCTCTCTCGAAGGCTGTGTACCGTACCCGCCACTCGGGATTCAGTACCTTGTGCATGCCTGGGCGCTGGGTGAAAAACACAAGCCGGGTGGCCCCCAGTTCCCTTGCAATCGCGTCAAGGTGCGCGTCGTTGCGTTGGAGGGTGCCCCTTTCGCCCGTCGCTACGGCAAGCCGCACGAAGAGTTCGAGTTCGCCGTTTCCATATCGATCCGGTTGCAGGCTCACCACCAACAACCCGTCGTCTGAAGTCAAGCAAAGCGCCGTGCCTTCTCGGCAGTCGCGGCGCAGAACGTCGCCGGCATTATCACGCGGATCGAGTCCGGCAACCAGAGGGCCGATGAACGGCCACTCTTCGTCGATATCGACGATGGCGAAGGGGGTGCCGGAGATCACTAGATTTTGAACTGCGTGAGCCACGGAGCACCCCCGGCGGTGCCCGCTGTCGTGTTGCAGACTTGCCGTGCCGCGTTGACCGGCCCTGTGGTGTTGTAGGTGGTGAATGCGCCCACGCTGGCCGGCCCATAGCCCAGTTGCCGGAACTTGAGCACGAAGCCTTCGCCTTTGGTCTGCCCGAGCAGTTGGACAGGCACGAACCACGCCTTGTTGTTGGCGGTGTCCGTGAGAATGTCGGTCGCGCTGATGGCGACCCCAGGCCACACCCCGGAAGCAGACCACGCAGTGAAATATTGCCGATTCGCAGACCCGTAGTTCGTGCGAACCGTTGCGGCCTGCGTGACGCCGGCCCCGACCACGGCCACGACGAAGGGCATGAAGCCGGAAACGCCGCCCCCCATCACGTTCCAAGGAACCGACTGGTTCGCAACCGCCACGGCGTCGTAAGCGACATCGGCGCTGTCAACAAGAATCGACCCCACGTAGGCCCCGTATAGCGTGGCTGCGGCCGGGTTCGCGAAACCGAGAAACATCGTCTCGGCTGAGTCGAAGTAGAAAGGGACGAAGCTCGTGCCGTAGATGTTGGCGACGGTCTGAATAGGCGTGCACTTGACGACGCCGGTATCGTTGCCGCAGACCGTACCGCTTGCCGCCGTGAGGTTCGAGAGCGCGTTCGCACTGCCGTTCGGAAAGTAGGCGATCTGCACGGCGTTCGCGATCGGGATGCCATCGAGGATCGCAGCGTTGTTGTTCGCTGGCGCCGAGTCCCAGATGATGATCGCGATGCGGCGATTGCTGCCGTCCTTTGGCGAGAGCAGCAAGTACCGCGGTGTGCCCGCGTTGCTCTTGCCCGCCTTCTGCCAGAAGAACGTCGCATCTCCCGACTTCGACGAGATCAACGTGTCGAGGTCATCGAGGAAGGTCGTGTTTGTGGTGCCGGTCTTTGCGCCGTTGCCACTACTGGCGAATGTGAGGGTTGCGCTCATCGTCTTTTCCTAAACGTAATTAAGCAAGGTCCAACCCATGCCGCCAATGCCGGTCGACATCGCGAAGCCGGGGAACGCGAGAGGAACGTCGACAACAGGTCCAACAGCAACAAAAGCCGACCCCACCTGCCCTTGATTGATGAGTCGTTCCCACCCAGCACCGTCCCACACCCAGGTCCGTGCGCCGAAGGTATATTGCTGGTTGACCGAAGGCCCCGAGGGGAAGTCAATCGTCGCCATCTAGTTTCGCGCCCATCCACTACCACTCCACGTCCAACTTCGTGAGCCGAACGTGTAGACCTGACCTACGGTCGGGCTCGTTGGGAAATCGATCACGGCCATCAGCACTCCACCCACTGCGATGAGTTGCTGTCGTTGACATAAGTGAATTTCACACCTACGTCGCTCTTGAACCAGAAGTCGCCGACGTTCGGCGAGCCCGGCGCACTGGTGCTAAAGGTGTAGGCAAGTCCTGCGCTCGGCGTGAGCGTGGCCCACGCGATCGCTGTCGTGCCCACCGTGATCGGCGCGGGTGTGGTGTTCTCCCACGCCTTGTTCGCGTAGAGCGTGCCCTCGCTGGTCGGCACGATCGCATCGACAAGTTCTGCGCCGCTGTCCGCATCGATGCGTCGAGTCAGGATGTACGGCAGCAATCCTGTGCCAACTTGCGTGAGGACATAGATGCCGTTGTTGGCGCCCGTGGGTTCGTTCACCACGAGCAGCGCATCACTGAGCACGAGCGTCACACCGTCCTGCGCCGCGAGAGCCCCGTTCGACGTGGCTGTCAGCGTCGCGCCGACGCCGCTCACACCGTTCGAGTAAGTGTTCGACGGCAATGCTGCGGTAGTCCGTGCTCGTGCCTCCTGCTTCCATGTTCGCGCGTTGATCGCAGTGTCAACGTAGGTCTTCACTGCCTGCTCAGTCGGCAGCAAAATATCGCTGTTGGCTGCGAGCGTGCCATCCGTCGTGAAGTTCAGTGTTGCTGCGGTGCCGCCACCAGCGCCGCCAAGTGCCGCGATATCTCCGGCCGTGACGCGCACCGCGATGCCGCTGATCGTCACCGGCACCATCATCGCCTTCTCGGCGCCGCTGTTGAACGGTAGCGCGTCAATCAGCGCCTCGAGGTTCGCCGGGGCACTACCACCGCCGATGTCGCCTGCGTTCACGCGCACGGCGACACCGTTCACCGTCATCGGCACCTGCGCGTGCGAATCGACGCCGCTATTGAACGGCAGGTTGTCGATCATCGCCTCGAGACTGCTGCCGTCCTTCAGCGCGCGGAACGTCACCGGCAGGTAGTCGAGGTAGTGGTCGACGAAGCCGGATGAGAAGGTCGGATAGAGCAGCGCCGGCCAGTCCGGCGAGATGAAAATCTGCGTCGTCGACACAGCCACCCCGACCGGGATCGCCGTCGCGTCGTAGTCCGGTGTCTGCGTGACGCTCACCCCGTCCACGTACACCGCGCGGCCCGCGACGAGCCCGGTAACCCCTGGCAGCGTGAGAATGCCGCGACGCTGCACCTGCACTGCCGTGCCTGGCGTCGCCGAGTTCAGTGCGATACCGATCAGACCGAAGATTCGTGTCGGATCGCTCGGATCGACTGCGCCGATGGTGGTCGATGTGATCGGCACGACACCCTGACCGATCACCAGCGACTCGCCGGCCACGAACTGCCCGATGTCGGTGGTGGCAGCCTGTTCAAGCGCGATGACACGTCTCGTCAGGTTCGATAGCTGCGCGAGAATCGAATTGAGGTTCGAGGTCGATGTGCTCGACGTCTGCTGCGCTGTGCTCGACACGATGCCGAGTTGCGCTTCGAGAGCTTCGATGCGCTGGCGCGCGCCCTGAATTGCTGCCTGGATCGCTCGCAGGTCAATCCGGTTCGGCGTCGGGATGGCGGGGAAGCCCGTCGCCATGCCGCTACCCCACGATGCCGTAGCTCTGCGACGGCGACAAAGCGTCTAGCAGCGTCACATCGTCAGCAGCTTGCAGCACGCGCACCGTGTCCGTGCCTAGCACCTCCATCTCGAAGGTGTTGTAGGCCGCGTCGGGTGGCGTGAGGGTGAATTCAGTTTCACCGTCGAGCACGATCTCGTCGAGCATCACGCCGTCGCCGTAGAACCGCACGATCAGGTTGTCGTAGCTCTCGGCGCGCACCTGCGCGATGCTGTGGAAGCACGGATAGGGTTCGAGGTAGAGTTTGCTGCGCCACCGGAACGTCAACAGGTCGGTGGGGGCGCCATCGAACTGGTAGATCGTGCGCCCGTCCACATACACCGGCAGCGTCGGCGGGATCGGCAACAGCAGATCGTCGGGCTCGTTGTCGTAGTCGAGCACGAGAAACATCTTGTCTTCGATCGGGTCGACATAGGCCGCGCTCGCGTGGAACGCCATCTCGACGACGCCGAAGCCACTGGCGCGCAGGTCAACGGCGTAGCAACCGCGCTCCGAACCGGCTTCCCAAAACATGAAATAAATGTCGTTGTGCGCGACGCTGAAGATGCTGGTCGGGTCGAGAGCTTGCCACTGGCGTAGCGTGAACACTTCTTCGGTCAGATTCTTCGCCTGCCCCACGCCCTGCACCACCATCAGGCCCTGCGGCCCACTGAAGATCACGCCCAGGCCGGTGATATAGGCGAAACTGCGCTTGCTCGACGCAGCATGCGGCACCTCGAACTTGCTCATGCTGTAGGTCGCCGGATCGTTGCCGGTGGCGACGTACAGGAAGTTCTCGGTGCCGATCACCACCGTCGTGTCGATGTTGCCGATGCCGACGATCTTCGTGTCAGTGTTTAGTCGGTACTCGATCGGCCATGCGTGCGGATGGTTCTGCGCGCTGAAGCAAAGCTGATTCTCACGGAAGCCCACCATCACGCCGTTCGGCAGCGCGAGAATGCCTTGCAGATCGACGGGCGGCAGTGCCCAGATGTCGGACGGCAGCACCTCGCCAAGTTCGGTGTCCGAGAGCGTGTCCACATAGTCGGCCTGCGCGAGTGGAAACTCGGCAACGAACCGGAACGCAGTGCCTGTCGAGCCAGTGGCCGCGCGGTAGATGCGCTTCGTCGTGATGTACTCGAGCCCACTCACGCCGGTCGGTTCGGTGGTCGCGGTCGTGACTGTGACACTCACCCCATCCGGCCGCAGAATCGTGCTGCTCGGCAGACTCGGTGCGCTCTCTTCACCCAGGTCGTTGACGAACGTGTAGACGTAGCTCGTCGCGATGTCAGTGATCGTCACGCCCAGCGAACCCGAGGCTTGCACGAGAAAGTTGTCGTAGTGCAGCGTCAGCGCGTCATCGCCCTTGGCGTTGTACGGTCCGAACAGGCCGCCCGTGGTGAAGGTGTTCGTCACCGTCACCTCACAGAGCTTCGCGCTGCCGACGTACAACCCAGCGACGATGGTGCTCGTGCCATCGGCATTCGTTGTCATCACGGCGTCGACCGTGTACCACTGGTGGATCACCCACGAGGCTGCCGATGTGCTCGCGGTCGATGAGAGCAGACCGCCGTTCCCGCTGGCGAAGTCAGCCGCTGTCGTGACACCGATCTTGGCGAAGCTGCCGATCGTGCCGAAGGCAATGATCTTCGCGCCGTCGCCCGCCGGCCCGCACGCAAACATGCCGTAGACATTGGCGCTGTCATTGCTGCCGGTGTTGTCGATGTAGACATCCCAACTCGCGTGGATCACCGTCGCGCCGGTTGTGCCGAAGTCGCGTGCCGCATAAGCCGGCGTCGCATAGTTGTTGTCGGCTTCGAGTTGGAAGCTCGGCGCCGGGTTGCCGAACACAAGGTCTTGCAGCACCTCGGACACGAAGCTGCCCGAGTGCACTTGCCCAGGCGAGAGTGCCCAGTTCGTCGAGAGGTCCGAGCAGTCGTCGTAGATGTCGATCGAGAACGTCGTCGGCGTCGGGTCGACGCCCACGGCCAGCGTCGGCACGGCATCCGGCGCCGACACGCCGAGGATGCGCGTCTGGTACGGGTATGGGTACGGCGCCGAGCCGTTGGGCGTGCCGGTAGCGAGATCGAGGTTCGTGAACCGCGGCACGTCGAGCCCAGTCAGGTAGGTGCGGTACGTCGTGTCGCCCGGCACCGTGCCGCGTGCGACGTCGACCACCTGATCCCACGAAAGCCACCAGTCCTTCAACAGCGAGATCGTCTGCACCGGGCCGGTATTGGCGAGGCCCTGCGTCATCAGGAACTGCCGGAACGCACTCAAATCGCCCGTGTAAAGGCGCGCGTTCACTGCGGCCTGCGCAGCGGTTTCCGGCAGCAGCCGCGATGCCATGAGCGGCACCTCGCCGCGGAACGATGTGACAGCACGCAGTGTCATGTCAGCCCCACGAGTGGTAGCCGGCGGGCGGCGAGTAGGTCTGTTGCTTGCGGCCCGCTTGAATGAGCGCAGACTCGTCCGTTCCCGCCGAGTTAGGACCGTTGACGAGTGTCGCGCCCGCTGCAAAGTACGGGAACAACGGTACGGTTGCGGTGTAAGGGACCGTCAAGCCCAGCGCGTTGTTGCGGTAGACCTTGATCGAGGTGCCGACGTCCCACGCGAAGCCGTATACGTCGTCAACCGAAGGCCCGGAGCCAAGGCCGCCCGCATGCGTTACCGACGCGGGGTAGCTTGTGTAAACAGCACCATCCGTCGTGCGGCTATAAGCCAGCAGATAATTCGCCAAACTGAGATTCGTGATCTCCGACGTGTCTGAGGGCGGGGGGCGGCTCAAGATGTTCGTTGCGAGGACATCGATCAACCCGAGTTCGAGATTCTGCGTCTGCCCTGGCGTGCCGATGTTGAGCAGCTTGATTTCGAGGTACCACTTCTCGCCCGCCACGCCGCCGTGCGAGAGCGTGCCCCGCACACCAGCCTCGTAGCTCGTTCCCGTGACCCCCTGGCGTGTTGCAATCCGATTATTCTGAGTCAACGCGAGCGGTAGCGGCAACGCGCCCGCGCCGATCGTATCCAGCGGATTCCACGCCGACGCGGGCGGCTCGTAGGGGATGCGCGCCCCCGACGTCTTAGCGTAGTACGAACGCACGGCGTCAGAGAGCCGTCAGGTCACCGCACAGGAGCACCGAGCCGTCGTCGAGGCCGATGAGCGTGACGATGCCGCCCTGGCCCGCGATCGAGGCCCCGAACGTGTCGCTACGGTAGACGAAATCGACGCCACTCTGCGACGGGAACGTCACCCCCGCCGCGCCGCGCTGCAGCACGAGCACGCTGCGACCCGGCAGGATCACGCCGGGGCCGATCAGCAGCACAGCGGCGCCACTGGTGGCGTCCATGCTGATGCCGTTCGCGATGTCGCCCGTCTCGACCGTGCCGTCACCGTCGATGTGTCGCCATATCAGCTCGGGCGCGGCCTCGGTGGTCAACGTCAGCACACTGTTGCTATCGATCGATGCCGTGATACCGGTGCCGATATTGATCGTGTTGACGGAACCGACCGCAACACCGCCGATCTCGACGGCGAGCCCGTCACCTTCGAGCGTGATGATGTTCGCGCTCTCACCGACGCCACGCGTGCCCGTGATGCCACCGGTCAGGTTGACGGTATCGGCCGTCGAGTCGCCCAAGTTCACGCCGTCCTGTTGGAACTGGATGAAGTCGGGGAAGTTGCCCGGTGTGTCGGGCGTGTAACTCGCGGGTGAAATTGCAAAGCCGGGCATCGTGTCGCTCCCTACCAGATTCCGCCACCGGCGAAGCGGTTATTGAACCCGCCGCCAAACGAACGTGCACGAGCGCGCTGCGGTCCTACGTTGTAGTTGCGCTGGGCCTCGGCCTTGCCGTTGCTGATGCCCGACTGGAAAGCCTTCTGATTCATCGCGGCGCTGGGCTTGTCCGTCCACGGTTGCCCCGGCAGCGCAAGCAGATACGCGAGTGCGCCGGCTTCGATGTCATTGCTGTACTTGATGAGCGGCGCCGCCGGCACATTCACCGCACCTTCTTTTGGCGCGATGATGACGGTCACGTTCAGGTTGTACGCCTGATCGGGCGTCGGGTAGAGCGCGAACTGTGCTTCGGGCAGATATTGGTATCGCGTCGGCTGCTCGGCCTGCACGTTCGGATTCCACCCGCTCGAATCGCTGGCCGCGATCCCCCAGATCGACGGCCCGGCCGCCGCGGCGCCGGTCGGCAGCGACGCCTGCATCGCGAAGATGCCCATGATGTCGAGTTGCGGGTCATTGCCCAGCATGTACTGCGCGACATTAGCCGTCGTCACACCGGGCACGTTCGTCTTGAGCCACTGCGATTGCTGGCACCACTCACGAAACGCGCGCATATAGGCACGACGCAGCGTGACCGTGGGGCACTTCCGGCACACCTGTGCGACGTTGCCGAGGTTGTCATTGACGCTGACGAGGTTCATGCGGTCCCCGGTGAAGCTGCGACCTTCGTCGACGCGGCGCCGATGGCGTTGGAGTCGAGGCCGAGCGCTTGGCCCCAAGCCTGCATCGCAGCAGCACTCTTGGCGAGGTCTTGTCGCTTGCTGTTCTTGGCGTAGCACTTCCCGATCACGAACTGCTCGAGCGGCGTCTGGTAGATGTCGGGCACCTGCATCTCTTCGGCCGCGTACATGATCTGCGGCGGCACGGCCCCGTAGACCATATCGACGACGCCCGTGCCGTCGTTCGGCGGGAAACACACGAACCGGCGCGGGTTGCGCGGGTCGAACGTGAAGTGCTCGACTTCGGCCTGCTGCGTGCCGCGCGGCCAGAAGCGGTCGGACTCGTCGAGCAGCCCCTTGTCGACCTGGGTGACGACGCGGCCGGGGTTCGGGCCGGTGGCGCTGTTGCGCGGCACGTCGATCAGCAGGAACCCGTCAGCGGGCAGCGCCTGGATCACGCCGGCTGCGAGCGTCACCGCCGTCTCGATCACGTAGAAGTCGGCTGGCCGCGCGGCCGCAGTGGCGCGCATGGCCTCGTTCAAATAGTCCAGCTTCTCGTCAGGCCCCCACGTCCGTTCAGCCGTGTCGAGCAAGGTGCGCGACACGCTGTCGAGGATCGTGGAAGCCTGGATCATCTCACTGCGCCGGATTGTCGCTCGCGTGCTTCTCGGCGAGCGCCATCACTTCCTTGCGCAGCACCTTCGCGGGCTTCGCCGGGTCGAGCGCCGCGCCCCACTGCTCGACGGCGAAGATCACCAGTTCGTCGATCGTGGCCGTACCGACATCGAACAGGTCTTCGGCTTCCTTGCTGTTCACCACCTTCGGCGCCCAGTGCTTCGACCGACCCTCGAGCCAGCGCATGCGCTCGGACAATGGCGCGTTGATGTCACCGTCGTACACCCGGTAGTCCTTGTGGGCGCGCAGGCGGATCGTGTTGGGCATCAAGCGCCCACTGGTGGTGTGGATCACCATCGGGTTCGTCTTGTCCTGCTTCTTTTTCGCGCGCTGGGTGGCGGCGGCGAGATTGGTTTCTTGCTGCGGTGAGATCATGGGCGGCTCCGCTTGATCGGGGTGGAGGGGGCTACTTCTTGGCCTTCATCTTGGCGAACTGCTTCTTGTCGAGCGCCTTGTCACCCTTCGAGCCTTCCTTCATGCCCTTGGGCTCTTTGTCGAAGGCCGATTTCTCGAAGGCCTTCATGGTCTTGGGCGCGGCGCCCTTCTTCATCGGCATTTTCATCGGCATTTTCATCTTCGCCATCGTCGATTCTCCTGAAGGGTTGGCTTTGCGATCAGTTCTCGACCGAGAGCGGATCGAAAAACCGGCGCACGAGGCGCCGGCTGTTCAGGTCATGGCAGGCTCAGGAGCCGGCCGGGCCACCGGGCGTATATGCCCGAATCTTGATCTTGCCCTGCTCGCCGTTGCTCTGGCCGGGGCCAAGCGGTTTGTCGGGGTAGCGGGGCTTCGCTTTGCTGCCGGCGTTGGAACGCTCGGCGCTGATGATCTCGGGCTCCACCTTGACGGTGCAGCTCGGGCCGTAGGCCGCGGGGTAGCTGACTTTGATCGACATCTCGATTCTCCTGCTGGGTTGGGGTCCGCACAGGACCGGAGCCGAAGCCCCGATCCTACTGCGATTAGCTGAAGCGGCAAACCGCCGTGCCGACGTAGTTCGGCCCGATCACCTCATAGCCGAACACCATCAAACCGCGGACGATATACCCGAAGTCGTTCGGGTTGTTAATCATCTCGCACTCGACGATCTGGCTCGCGAACGTCAGGCCGGCCGAGTGGCCGAACATGACGTAGGTCGCCGGTCCCGGCGAGGTCTGCGTGAGCAGATTGCTCGACTGGTACATGGTGAAGCGATCGATCTCTCCCACCTTGCCATTGCGGATGATCGACACGCCGTCGCCCGCAAGAGACGCGATTTTCAGGTCGCTCTTCTTGATCGCAGCGATACCGGAGGGCGGCATCACCATCCAGCGGCCTTCGTCCGACACGTACTGCTCGTCGAGCACCTGACCGCAGCCGACGATGAAGTCGACCACGCTGGTCTTGTCGAGTGCAACCGGGGTCGTCGAGTCGCCCAGGTTGATGTTGTTCGACGCGGCGCCAGCAGTCGTGCCACTGTTGTCAGCGGACACCTCGGCGGGGATCGTCTCGAGCATGTCGCTGTCGGCGTGGATGCGGAGCTGCATCGAACCGTCGCTCGCGAAGATGTCTGCGAGGTCAAGGTCCGACTGGCGTGCATCGACGGTCGAGAGGGCGACGCAGAAGCTCTTCGCCTGATCGATCGCCAGCGTGACGCTGTTGTTCGTCGGGTACTGGGCATTCAGGCCGGCGCCGATCACGTAGTCCGAGACGGTGACATCCGGGATCGTGCGAATTTTGACCTGCGCGCCGTAGCCCGCGATCTCGCCCTCGTAGTCGGTCGAGGCGATCTCGCCGAAGACGGTGGTCTTGTAGAACTTCTCGACCAGTTTGCCCGAGTACAGCTCCGGGTCGTAGTTGATCGTGCCTGCGGGGCCGTAGTCCGGTACGCCGGACGCGCGGGGGACACCAGCGAAGGCCACGAGGCCGACACGGCCCATGTAGCCGAACAGCGAGGCATACGCCATGTAGGCGAGGCTCGCGAGGAAGGCGGAAATCTTTTTCACAGTCGATTCTCCCGAAGGGTGGTTGCGCTCATCCCCGACTGCGCGCTTTCACGCGCGGTCGGGGTGCGCCAGCTTCAGTCGAGCCTCGAACGTCGCACGCTCCTGATCCGTCACGTAACCGGGCTTGCCTCTTTGGATCGTTGCCGATCGCTTGAAGAAGTCTTTCACCTCCGCCTTCGAGGGTGCTGTTGCCGAAGCAACTGCTCCTGGAGTCGGAGGTTCCGCATCGCCGCCGGGGTTGGCGCCAGTGCCGCTCGGAGAGACGGGAGGTGTTGCCACCTCGATCGTCTTCGCGAACCGCTTGAACATCTTGGCGCAGGCCGCAGCGTTGCGGTTCGCGATGTGGATGTTCAACAGCTCCTGGCGCCGCACGCCGTTCTCGTCCTCTTCCACCAGCCAGCCCGTGTGCTCATCGCACCAGCGGGGGTCTTTGTCGGTGATCTGCCAGTCGGGAACCAGCTCGGTGAGCTTGTCCACGAAAGCATTCTTCGTGCGTTCGGCTTCGTTCGCTGCGGCCTGCGTCCGCTCTTCCCGGAGAGGCCGCACCGCGGCGTCCACCAGTTCCTGAGCCTTCGCGGTCGCGGCTTTCTCGGCCGTCTGCGCCATCACACGACATTGCTCTTCGCCGTAGGTTTCGATCTGGGCCGGAGTGAAGAACTTCGTCAGATCGATCTCGGCCGCAGGAGCGGCTGCCTGGAGAGTACGAGTTTGGTCTTGCAGCTCGGTAATCCGTCGATTCTGCTCGGTTTCCTTTGCCTGCCTTTCGGCGCGTTCACGGGTCAACACGTGTTGGTTGTACTCAAACCGCTGTTTCCAGTAGTTCGGGTCCGAGTGACGCGGATCAGCGGGCGAGGTCGCGAGCGGGGTATCGGCGGTTGTGGCAGCGGGCGCGGCGGGCGGTGAGGCCGGTGCGGCAGCGGCTGCAGGATTCGGTGGGTCCGTTTCGGTGGGGGCGTACCGTGCAGCCGCGTTGGCGGCGCGCAGTGCGACCTGATGAGGGACGCGCGTTTCAGTCGAGGCTTGAGTAGCCGGCATTCAGTTTCTCCACGATCCAGAGGCACGAGACGTGACTGGGGTGAACGAAGCTACCGGGAGGCGAGACGCGGTTCCCGTGTCATGCGGACGAGTCGATAAGCGTGGGGCGCTTGGACATCGGCCGGGCAGTCTGCGTCTTGCCTTCGAGATAGCTGCGCAGCTCATCGAGAAACAAGGCCTTGCCCTGCTCCCGATACAGGCCTTCGCCTGTTGCTTTGCGCAACGTCGCGTTGCAGTCAGCGATCTCTGCCGAGATCAGCGTCAAGAGCTGTCGCCCGTCTGGTGACTTCCCAAGCCTATCCAGAAAACCGGGTGGCGCTGCGTCAAGCCGCATGGGGGTGGAATGTAAGGTTTTGCAGTGGGACGGTCAACTGGCTGTCAGAAGCTGCGAGTCGTAGGCGCAGAAACCTGCTTCCACGAGTTCGTCGTAGCCGTCACTGCGAGCGCGTCGACAAGTCGCTCCACGTCGGTTTTCTTGTCGCTCATGGTTCCGTCTTTCTAGTCTAGTACCAAGCGTTCGCACCAGCGGCGATCAACTTCGTACCGTCGCTGATGAACGTGACAGAACTTGTTTTGCCGGCCGTATTGCCGGTATTCGTCCAAGCGGTCGGGAAGATGTAGGCGGCGTTCCATGCGACTGCCCTACCACCTGTGCCGTCTTGCACCATCGTCACTTGAACGCGCTCGCCTGCGGGCGGAACATTGGTCGGGGCGCCCCAGGTGACCCCTGCCGTCAACGTCGTCGAGAGCGTAACGGCGTTGCCAAGGTTGCAATCAAGGCTTGGGGTGGCGCTGAACGCGACCACTTGCGGCACCGTGAACGCGCGCCTGACCTGCGGCGTGGCGGTCGAACTGTTGATATTGAACAGGGTTGCCGTGCCGTAGGTGTTGCCGAGGTCGTTGACGGGTATCGTCCCGGCGACGAAGTACTGGATGAAGCCGCCCTGGCTGGAGAGGTTGCCGGTGAGGCGATTGCCTTGCAGGTTCATGGTCACGCCACTGCCGTAGTAAGCAAATATTGGTGCAAACCATGCTTGCGACAGGTTCAGGCCAGAGATAGTTATCGAACCAGATGTGGCAACACCATCAATCGCGCCCAGAGAACACCGGGTGTCCGAGGCAGAACTAAGCAACGTCGGACTGACTATATTGATTGTTCCGATGTCTGCTTGTCCGATCGTCTTGAACAGGAATCCGTCGCCATGAAAGTCGGCCTGACGAACAACAGCGTTCTCAATAACGCAGGTACCGCCAGTCGCCCCGAGGCCCATCGCACAGTCATAGCCGCCCCCAGCACTAACTGGAGACACGTCCACGCCGTTGATATTGAGCGACTGATAGGCCCCATTGAACGCCGCCCAAACGAAGCCATTCACATCTGTCAGAAACGGCACCGCTTGGTAGATGTTCTTCCAAGTGGAGTTGCCCGACAGGTTGAAATTGTTGCTGCTATTAAACAAGGCATGACTGCCCTTGTTCTGCGTCCAGAGCAACTCGAAGTCGGAGTTATATAGACGGCAGAGAAGGCCGTTGACGACGCCGGTCGTATTCGCCGCGTTAGTGACGAGCCCGGTGGCGTTCTTAACCACGAGGTTGTCGATAACGCCGAAATTGCTGGCGCTGTCGGTCGTGACGCTCATCTCTACCGTTGGCGCGGCATAGCCGTTCACGCTACGGGCGTTCTCAACTTGAAGGTTCGCCAGTTGGTAGTAGCGAACTAACGTCGCGCTACCTACGTAGGTCAAGCCCGAACCACCGGGGGCCATGTACGTGAAATTGGTAGCGTTAACGGCAGTTAGCACTGTGCCGATCGAAACTCCGAGAGTGGCCGCAGCAAAGGTCGCCGCGCCGGTATTGAATCCCGTAGGGTTGGAGCCGTAGATAGTGAAGTGCTGTCCAGGCACCATCTTGTGCGCAGCCGCAGTCGTGACCTTGTAGATGGCCCCCGAAACTGACGCAATCGCCGTGATGGCCGGCGCGACGTCGTTGCCGTTGGTGTTGGCAACATCCACCGTACCTACGTCGAGCCCACCGTACAGCGCAATGACCGAGCCCGAGCGCCGCTGGTTCTTGAGCGCGATGTTTTCGTACTGAATGTCGCTGATGTTCCCGGTTGCGCGTGCGGTCGCAGCCCAAGCCCCCACGTCGCGCGTGTTCAGCACCATCCCGTCGTCGTTGACTGTGCCTCGGATGTTGCGGATCACCCCATAATGCGAGTTGCCTTGGATGTGGATGCCGTCACGTCCTAGCGTCGATCCGTTCGCCGGGTTCTGCGTGTCGTCGCTATACACGTCGAGGTTGTCAATGACGAAGTTCGTGCATTGCGAGCCGTAGACGATGTACTTGTCGGACTGCATCAGCGTGAGGCCGCCCCCGATATAGAAGCGGTCTACGTTGTCCATGACGATGCCGTGAACAAACGGAGAACCCGAGAAGATGGTCCCACCGCTCTCGACGATGCCAGGGATCGCCGCCGAGTTCAGGTCGGAGAAGAACGGGCAATCGACGCTGTTCGCTGCATAGGTCGCCGCGTACCCGTTGGCATTGAAGTACAGGACGCCTTCACCCAAAATGGTGATGTTGCTGTTGCCCGTCGTCGGGTTCGCATTTTGGAAGATCGTGCAGGCACTGCCGCCGTCAAGCCGCACCAGTTTGACGCCACGGCCGATATAGATCGACGTGTTGCTCGGGACGTTGATCGTGGCGTTGATCGTGTAAATGCCCGGCGTCGTGATGGCTACGTAGCCACCTTGACTCACCGCGTTCTGGAGCAAGCTCGTGTTCGCCGTGGCTGAGTTGCTCGTAAGCAAAGGCACGACGTTGGCTTTGGTAGCGCCGAGCGTGTCGACGTAGGCGGTCGTCGCAAGTTTCGTCGAGTTGTCCGCCTGCGACTGCGTGGGCGCGGTCGGCGAACCGGTGAGAGCCGGCGAAGCCAGCGGCGCCTTCAAACCGAGCGCCGTGTTCAGGTCAGTTTGAGCCGAGAGCGCGCCAGTGATGCCGCCCCACGCGACTGATCCGCTACCGCCACCGGCGCCTGTCGATTGCAGCTTGAACTGGCCTGCCGAGATTTGGACATACGGTCCTGAGCCGTCACTGTTGCGCGTCCAGAAGCCTGAATCCAATTTGAAGAAAGCATTCGGCGAGCCGGGGACAGCAGAACCTTGCGTGCCGCAGATGATGAATCCACTGCCGTCGAAGGTGTACGGGCCTGTTCCGTCGATCTCGCTGATCCACAGGCCGTTCAGGAGCTTGAAATATCCGTTCACGTTTTCCCTTTTGTTAGGGGCTAAGCGGGCGCCATCGCCGGCTGCGGCGCAGGTGCGGCCGCGGGGGTCGCAGCGCCGCCGAGTGCAGCCTGCGCCGTGCCGGCTGCCGACTGCCCGCTCTTCGCCGCCCCAGACTCGGCACCAGCGGTGAACGGATGGCCCTTCAACGCTGCGGTGACGGCTTGCGTCACGATGCCGCCGACGATGCGCGCGTTCTCGCTCTGCGTCTCACGCGCGCTGATCGCAGCCTCTTGCGCTTGCATCTGCTGCTGCTCAGCCTGCTGCTGCGCCTGCTGTTGCTGCGCCTGTTGCGCCATCATCTGATCTACCTCGTCCTCGGACGGCACGACGTCGGGCGGTAGTTCCATCGCGATCGCAACGTCGCGTACCACGTTCATGATGTGCTTCATGCCCATGCCCTGCACGATCACCTGATTGCCAGTCGCAAGTTGCAGGAACTGCATGCGACGCTGCTGCGCCGACTCTTTGATGAGAATCGCCGCGGCACCGCGCGGTACGATGATGCAGCCACCCTTGATCGAGTGATCCGGGTTGTAGAGCATCTCGTTGACGAACGTGTCGTTGATCGTCATCGAAATGACGTTCAGGTCGATGTTCGAGATCGCGCGNNGCCGATCGTCGGCGCGATCACGTTCAGATCGATGTTCGAAATCGCGCGACGCAGGCCCTTGGCCGCGTTGTTCATCAGCATGCTGAGGCCCGTCGCGGTGTCGGCGCTGCCGCCCGCGCGCTCGTTGCCGTAGGTGTAGCGCGGGATGCCCGTCGCGTCGTCGGCCTTCAGTTCCCACTTGTCGTAGGAATTCATCAGCGACTCGGCGCGATCCTGCGCCTGGAAAAAGCCGATGCCGGGGTTCACGCCCTGCTGCGGATCGCTCTTGAGCTGCCAGAGCCGCCACGGGTAGATCGACTGCGTGTCCTCACCATCGGCGAACCGGTCGGCGTGCACCCAGACCATCGGGCCGGAGGCCATCGAGTAGTTGTCGGCCATCGCACACGCGAGGCCGTTGCACATCTTCTGGCTGGTCGAGGCAAGGTCGGGGATCGAGCGACCCCAGAACGCGCCCGGAATCTCGTCGTAGCAGGCCTTCCGGTAGGGCCGTTGCGAGAGCGGGTCTGGGTTCAGCGCGGCGTAGAGCACGTACTGGCCGCAGAGCACGACGTTGCATTCGTACTCGGCTGTCTCTTCGATCGGGAAGCCTTGGCGCGACTGCACGCCCCAGCTCATCAGCTTCCAACCGGGGACCGAGCCCCAGAAATTCAGCGCGTCGATCACGCCTGGTGGCGAGAGCCACATGTAGAGCGTTTCCTGCTCGAGCCGTTGCCGCTCGGCTTCGGTCCAGAGCCACCCCTCGAGGTGTCCGTTCGAGTAGTCGCGCAGGGCGAGATCGATCTGCTCGTCCTTGTAGTCCGGCATGCCCTTCAGGTCGTGCAGTTCTTCACGACGGAAGCGAATTCGTTCGATGAAGTCGCCTTGCTGCGGTGAGCGTGCGCTCGGGGCTGGGTAGACGTCGAATGGGCTGACACGCTCCCACGACTGGTGCGGATTGTTCGCGACCTTGGGCTTCCACCCCGACGCCCACTCGAGCGTCTTATGCCTGCGGTAGATCGGCCCCTTCAGGATCGCCGCCGGGTAGGTCACGAAGTCCTCGACGAACGCATCCATCGCTTCTTCGTAGCCACCTTCGTCGAGACGTTGTGCGATCTGCGTCTCCATGCGGCCGGCGCGTCGCTTCGCTTCCTTCGTCACGGCGTCTTCGGCCTCGTCGCGCAGCTTGTCGCCGATCTGCACGGCCAGCGTCTTGAACTCATCGCGCGACATCGTGCCGCCGCCGGCCTGCGCCGCCTGCTGCATCACAGCCTGGGCCTGCTGCATCGCCTTGTCGACGATCGCCTTCTGCATCTCTTTTGGCAACTCGGGGATCGGCGCCGGGTCCGCACCCCACGGCTGCTCGCCCACCGGCAGCACGATCTCGCGAATCCACGCCGAAGCCGCACGGCACTTCGTCTCGGTCAGGTCGGCCCAGACGATATTCATGCCGCCGGCACTCTCCTGAATCGCGGCTACCTCGGCGGCTGAGTAGATGCCGCGGCGGGCGCGCAGGCATTGCAGCAGCTTGATGTCGATCCGCATCTTGCTGAGCTTGTTGCGGCCCCAGGCCGCGCGGACATGGCCGGCGAGTGCGGTCAGGCTGCCGCTGTCGTCGATGCTCTGGGCGGTGGGCGCCTTCTCGGCGTCACGTTGCAGGAGCTGCTGCAGCCCGAGGGCGCGAACCAGAGGTTTGCCCGACTGTCCGGGCTGGGGTTGCGCTGTCGTCGGGGAGGCGAGATCGGGCATGCGTCAGGCACCGTGAGGTGGCGTGCAGGGCGCGGCGGCCGATTGCGCGGGATGGGCGCGATTATGCGACAGGCCTGCAAGAAACGACAACGCCCCGTGATCCACCTAGCGGCTTCCCTAGGTCCGCTTGCGCGGGGGGCGATGCCGATTGAGTGGCGGGGCGTAGCGTTCACGGTGCGGTTGCGACGCCGCTTTGCTCATCTCCGTGCCGACTAGCCGGGCGCTAGCCGGCATCGCCACGATCATAAACGACAACGCCTCGCTAAGTCGCATTGACCCGGCCGGTCGGGCCGTTGGGGTTCGTGGGGTTCATGTGCGTCTCCAGAGAATTGTGGAAGACTGCACTGTACGCTTCGGTTGCGTAGGACGGGGGCGCGTCAGGAAGGCAGACGTTCGCCGCGCTCGAACTTCTCACGCTCGTCGGCGCTGTTGTGCACGAGCACGCCGTCATCATCGAACGGCTGGCACCAGCAGGTCGCGGGATGCAGCGCGTGCTCGCGCAGGTCGTCGATCGGCACCACCTCGGGCGGGTCTTCGTAGACGCGCCACTGGCTCATCGCGACCAGATCACGCGGCGCCGCCGCACGGGTTTTGCCTTCGCCGTCGTGACTCGACGGTCGATCAGCTCCGGGATGAAGCTCAGGGCCAGCGAGTCCGCGCAGTCGGGGCTCTTGCCGCCGTTCTTCTTCATGTCCTTCTTGCTCTGAAGCTGGATGCGAAACAGCCCGTCGTTGCCGTAGTCGAGGCTCACGAGCTGGTCGGCAAGCTCATCGTCGTCGGGCACCTGGCCGGCCTCGAGCCAGTCGCGCATCTTGCCCCAGCACTCGCTGCGCTGGTTGAAATACTGCTTGCTGTCCTTCGCCGGTTGGCCCCACATCACGGGGATCAGCAACGGCAAACCCTGCATGCGGCGCAAGGCGCTGTCGAGGTCGGCGCCGTTGCCGATCGCGTCGTAGACGATGCACGAGCACCCCGCGGCCGACTCGATCCGCTGCGTCGGGTCGTTGGACTCGCGTTGGCGCTTGTCGTCGTTGCGCAGCAGCGCGAAGACTCGTCCGGCCAGATCAGGGCCATCGAATCCCGAGAGCTTCACCTGCCAGTGGACCTTCAGCCCCTGGCGTAGCGTGATGACCGAGAAGTCGTCGCCGAACCGCGCGGGGTCCACGGCCAGCACCTTCGGGAACGTCTGGTAGACGGCCAGCGGCAGCCGGCGGCGGCGGGCCTGCGTGACCAGCTCCGGCGAGATGAAGTTCGCGTAGCCGGCGCGCGGGAACATGCCCTTGACGCGCACCCGCACGAAGTCCGAATCCTCGCCGTACTCGTCGATCCACGCGGCGATCTGGCCCTTGTTCGTGAACCTGACGTCGCGGGCGTCGACACGGTGGTACCGGTCGGGGCGCCGCGGTGAGGAACACTGCTTGAAAAACTCGCCCGAGGTGCGCGTCGGGTTGCCGTAGCGCAGCCAGATGATCTGCGTGTTCGCGTCGGTGAGCGCGCCTCTGGCGACTTCCCACACGAGGTCCGCGATGGTGCTCGCCTCGTCGAACAGGACGATGATCCGCTTGCCCTTGTTGTGCAGGCCGGCGAAGGCCTCGGTATTGTTCTCGGACCACGGCACACCGTCGATCCGCCATGCCTTCTCGCGCACGTTGTCGTTGGCGATGAAGATCGCGGTGGCCGTGAGCGTGAAGAGCTTCTTCGCGATGAAGAGCTGGTACCACTTCGCCAACTCAGCCCAGGTCTTCGTGCGGAGCTGCGTGTCGGTGTTCGCCGTCACCACGCCGCGCGTGTCCTCGTGCGTCGAGANNCGAGATGTCTTCCTCGATCACCACGCCGATGTCGGCGCCGGCTTTCAGGCGGGCGCCGATCCGCGTGAGCTGGTCTACCTGCCACTGCTCCGGCCCGGGCTCGTCCTCGAGCGCCGTGCCTTCCTCACCCCACGGGAACGCCCAGAGCACGAAGCCCAACGGGTCGTAGGTGAACCGCGCGAGATCGTCGTAGAGCTGATCGAGAGGCGTGCCCTCGATCATCGCGGCGCCCACCTCGGCTTGCCGCACAGGGATCGCCGCGGCGCTGGGGGCCGTGCGGGGCGGGCGCCCCGGCTTCTTGCGTGGGATGACGGTTGGATTGACGTGGGGCATCAGTACCTTGTGCTACAGCGCAGGGCAACCGCAGCGCACGTCCTCGTCAGGCAGTGTCATCGGCGTGCTGCCGCTCTTGGCCCGCGCGGCGCGCGCCTTGCCCGTGCGCAGCGACTCGGACAGTGTTTGTCCGATGCCGGTTGCCTGCTCACGAAATCGGGTCGCTTGCGCTGGCGTGTTCAGCGTCGTTTGGGGCAGCGTGCTGCCGTTCGATGATGCGCGCATCTTCAATCTCCTGTTCGGGTTGCAACACTGGCACGCGTCGCCGCGCGCCCTTCAGTCTATCCGCTAGCACACTGGCGAGTGCGTTGATGCCATCGCCTTCGTCTCCGACGATCTTGAAATGCTTCGCGAGGATGTTCAGCGCGGCCACCTTGTCGGCTCGCTTGATCTTCGTCGTGTGGACGCTGACGAGCCGAAGCGTCTTGTCGCCTGTCACCGGGTCGATGTCGAAGCCGTCACGCTCGTAGCGTGTCTCGAGATGCACCGAGGTGAGTGCCGCGGCGGAATCGTCGTCCATGTCTTTCGGGTTCTTCAGCCGGCCGTGCTCGTCGAACGCGGTGCGGATGTCCGCGAAGCTCACGCGCGCCAGCTCCATGAGCACGCGTTGGGCCGTGATGTCGGCGGCGCGCAGGCGCGGCTCCTGTAGTTCGCGAATGCGCTTGACCACTTCGTCGTAGCACAGCAGGTTCGTGGCTTGCGATGCGGCGATCGTGCGCGAGAAGCCGGCGGCCACGGCGCTCTCCGTGCCTTTCAACGTCATCGCGTAGTGGACAGCGAACGCTTCGCGGCGTGGGTCAGTGAGTCTTGGCATTTTCGATTTTCACTTCTGCAATTTTTTCCAAACTCCAACTTTCAAACCGGTCTCACCAACCTTCGACCAATCGACTCGGAGGCGCCACGATTTTCGTTCTGCTGACTTGCGAGTGCGCTCTCTGGGAGGGGGGTGGCCGACTCTCCACAGCGGACGCATACCCTACCCCCACGCCACACGCAACGGTCAAGCGCCTCCAAGCCATCACTCCCCGCTCAGTGCCTCAACCGAGCGCGCCGCGTGGCCTGCTCGATCGCCTCCGACTCGTTGCCTCGAAGGCGCATCCTTGTCTTCTCATTCCAATCCATGATGATCTTCTGCACAGCGGCGGTCGCGCTCGCCCAGTTCGTGCCCTCAACTTCGCGCATGTGCCGCTCGTCGATCAAACATTGCAATAGTTCGCTGACGTACTGCTTTGCAGCGTCGATCGCAGGAACTATCGGCGCCTGCGATCTCCATGCGATCGACTTCATGATGCCACTGTCGAATTCTGCAATGAAGCCTCCGACTGTCGGATCGTCAGCTTCTGCGGGCCATAGCTTCATGTTTGTTTTTCCTGATTTGAAGGCGTTTGGGTGCGCGAAAGCACTCTAAGGCGCCGCGGCTACATGCGAAACGATTCTAAGCAAGGCTCAGAATTCTGCAATACTTGAGGCGTTGTATCAAGTGAGTCGCTCTCTTCCCTCCACTCTGCAAAGGTTTGCAATGTCTGCTCAACCGCTCATCGGTCAATCTCTCGTCTGTGCTGAAACCGGCAAAACGTTTACCTACGCC